>VMBT01000057.1_pt1 | contig 71410 bp, 77 predicted proteins | sample 4404301 | NCBI WGS metagenome assembly VMBT01 (sample SAMN12238535, study PRJNA552566) | marine metagenome | isolation source: Coastal seawater | place: USA: coastal Georgia, Sapelo Island | collected 2008-08/2009-08 | reverse complement strand
TTTTTTTAATTTAGGCCAATCATCATCACTTAAAATATAGCCTACACATTTTTTTGTTCCACATTTACAAATGTGATCTTCAAAATCACTATCAAAAGGATATCCATAATTATACGTTAATTCTGCATCTTTTTTAATATTCTTTATAGCTGATATCCAAATTTCATTATTAGTAATTTCTACTTCACAGTTTGGATCACAAGAATGATTAATAAATCTGGCATGATTGCGCAGAACACCTCCATCGATGTCGTATCTTTTATTCAGCTCAAACACATACACCATTCCATTTTTTTTATTTTTTTCTGCTTTTTTTAATTGGATGTCAGCGCGTCTATCGCCTTCTTTTTTGGTTACTTTATCTCCAATATATTGAATAACCTGATCGCCTTTTTTAATATTTGATACAGCAAACAACCCAGAGCCATGTAATGAAGATTTCTTTTTGTACCAAAGTTTTTTCATGCTGTTTGTTTAGATATATTTAATTGATTATCAAGTTGTAAAATTAGATAAACCAATAAAAATAACCCAAAGCAAAAATTGGAATTTGTAAACCAAAATTAGTCATCAATGCCCTGTCTTTTGTTATCAAGCCAGCAACCGTCCACCCAATTGCACCTAAACCATGAATAAATATATTAATGGGATAATTATTTAAGTTGGTAAGAAGTATTCCAGTTAAAATTAAAACTGTGCTCGCCCACTTTAAATTGTTTGTAGAAATAAAATTCATCTAAACTCCTGATGTTTAATTAATTAATTTTTTTTATATTACTGATATTAGAATTTACTGTTTAATTGTAACAAAAATGCAACATTCCTTTATTTTTTAATTAAAAGTTTTATAAGCGCCCAATGTTTGGATTAAATAAAAGCTCATTATTCAGTGATACAAAAAAACTGGAGCGAGAAATTGATGGATTTGTCGATATTCTCTCCGAAGTAGGATTGGTATTTAAAAGTGTTGTGCCAACCTATTTAAACCATTCTGCAAATGGCAAATTTGAAGAAATGGTTGAAAAAGTTAAGGAAATGGAGAGCAAAGCCGATAAGATTACAAAGGAAGTGGAGCATACTTTATACGAGGAAACGCTTATTCCTGATGCACGCAGTGATGTGTTACGCCTCCTTGAGCATATGGATGAGCTCATTGGAATGTACCAAGGTAATTGTTATCACTTTTCAATACAAAAACCTGACTTTCCAAAAGAGTTTCATCAAGATCTAATCGAGCTAACTGAAACAGTCGTTAATTGTGTTGAAGCATTGTGCTTAACCGTTCGTTCGTTCTTTCGTGACATTAAAACAGTTAGAGACAACGCACATAAAGTTACATTTTATGAAAAAGAATCAGATATAAAATTCAGTTCCCTTGCGCGACGAATATTTGATTCAGAAATGCCTTTAGATCAAAAAATGCATCTTCGATATTTTGTTGAAAAGATCGATCGTATTTGTGATCAAGCAGAAGATATAGCTGACGAAGTTCAGATATATGCAATCAAACGTTCTGTTTAATCTTTAATGGATATATCAATCATCATTTTTCTCTTAGGTGGATTATTTCTTGGGTGGTCTTTAGGCGCGAATGATGCAGCGAATGTTTTTGGAACAGCTGTTGGAACACGCATGGTGCGATTTAAAACGGCGGCTATTGTGTGTAGCATTTTTGTAATTTTAGGCGCTATCATTAGTGGTTCGGGTACCACAGAAACATTAGGCAAACTTGGTGCCATCAATGCACTTCCTGGTGCCTTTGCTGCTTGTGTTGCTGCTGGTCTATCCGTTTATCTAATGACGAAAGCAGGTCTGCCTGTTTCTACAACGCAGGCTATTGTTGGCGCTATAGTAGGATGGAATTTGTATACTGGCTCGGACACAAATATTAGAGTTCTTATTACCATACTTGGAACGTGGGTACTGTGCCCTGTCATTGCTGGTGTGATCGCAATGGGATTTTTTACTATTACAAAAAAATATCTCCTAAGACGAAAACTTCATATTTTACGATTAGATGCTTATACAAGAACAGCACTTCTTTTAGCAGGAGCTTTTGGTGCGTATAGTTTAGGTGCGAATAATATTGCCAATGTCATGGGTGTGTTTGTTCCTATCTCTCCGTTTACGGATGTTTCAATTTCTAATTTTTTTGTTTTTAGTTCTAAAGAACAATTATTTTTACTGGGTGGATTGGCGATTGCTGTTGGTGTTTTCACCTATTCAAAAAAAGTGATGTTTACCGTTGGAAATGATTTACTGAAAATGTCTCCGGTTGCAGCTTTTATTGTCGTTATCTCTCATTCTATTGTTTTATTTTTATTTGCTTCTCAAGGTATTAGTAATTTTTTACAATCAATAAATTTACCTTCTATTCCTCTTGTTCCTGTCTCCAGTTCCCAAGCAGTTGTTGGCGCCGTGATTGGAATAGGATTATTAAAGGGAGGCAAAGAAGTGCAATGGTCTGTTGCTGGCAGGATTACAATTGGCTGGTTTACGCTTCCTGTAATTGCAGCATTAATATCAATGATATTATTATTTATTCTCTCTAATATTTTTAACTTAACCGTATCGTTTTAATTTACTGCTCGGTACGCAGTGATAAAATCTTCTTGAGCCTTTGTTTCTATTGCCCCTTTTCTTCTCTCTCTCACAAGTTCAATTGCATCTTTTTTTTCGTAACCAAAATCAACTAACAATATTGCGGCAATTGTTCCTGCTCGTCCTTTGCCACCTCTGCAATGAAACACCACATTCGATCCCTCTATAAGTTCATTTTTAAGTAATACTTTTGTTGTCTCCCATTTGAATTTAAAATCCTGGTTGGGCGCTCCTAAATCTTGAATAGGTAAATGATACCATTTTAAATGTTGTCGATAAATTTTTTCAACAAATAATTTTTTATCACATAACTTGTCAAATTCTTTATCTTCAACAAAAGAAGTAATTGAACTACATTGGTTTTTTGAAAATAGTTCCAGTTGTGATGCAAGAATATTGTTATCAAATTTTCCTTCATCATTTAAGCCTGGAAAAGAAGTTAAAATTATTTTACCTGCAAATTTATTTGAGTCGACAAAATCATATGCATCAAACATTATTAGTTAGTAGATGCTTGAAATGAATTTTCTACGTATTTTCTAAAATGCTCAACTGATGGTGTTGCTTTATTAAGGATTTTTGCCTGATCATCGTAGCGACGCATTTCAACAGCTTCTTTCATTTGTGGTTTGTTGATAAATTCCTCTGCTTCTTGTTTTGTAAAAATGCCTCCCTGTACTTTAAGTGACTCTTTTGATGCTTCAGACAGTTGATCATAGTACCCATCTTCTACCGCAGCAAGATATCTCTTTGACGCGACGTGTGCTCGAATAGGAAGTGTTACTTCTTCACTAAAATATTTTGCTAAATAGTCTGCTCCTAAATCTTCATGGACGCCATCTTTACCTTCATGAATGGGATCTTTATCTTCGTACAAAAGATGACCTATATCATGAAGCAAGGCTGCCGTAATAAAGGCATCAGATTTGTTATTTTGTTCAGCTAGTTCGGCACACTGAAGGGCGTGCTCTAATTGCGTCACATCCTCATTACCATACTGAATGTCTGATCCTTTTTTTTCTAACAATTCTAGTAAATAATCAACGATATTCTCTGACATACTTGTGTTTTAACTTATTAGGATTTTTTTTTCAAATATAAGTTAAACCATTTGATAACACCCTTAGAAAGATTTAAGAGGAATAGAAAAAATTTCATGGACAAAAAACTTTTAACTCCAGGACCTTTAACAACTTCCATGAGCACAAAAGAGGCGATGCTTCATGATTGGGGTTCACGCGATCAAAAATTTATAGACTTAAATCAATCTATCAGAGACTCATTAATTAAGTTGATTGATGGAGAGGGAAAATATCAGTGTGTCCCTATGCAAGGAAGTGGAACATTTGCGGTGGAGTCCATGATAAGTTCACTGACACCAAAAGATGCGCATATTTTGATTTTAATTAACGGTGCCTACGGACAACGAATGAAAAAAATGTGTTCTTATTTGGGTCGAAACACAATTGAATATGAGGTTCCTGAACATGAGCCACATGATATAAAAAAATTAGAGGATATCATTGATGCAAATTCACAATTAACACATGTATTTGCTGTTTATTGTGAGACAACATCAGGAATTCTTAATCCCATTGAAGAGATTGCAAGTTTAGTTGAGCAAAAAAACTTATCCTTATTTATCGATGCTATGAGTGCATTTGGAGCGCTACCGCTTAGTAGTAAAAATGTTACGTTTGATGCTGTTGCCGCTTCATCGAATAAATGCTTGGAAGGTGTACCTGGTGTTGGATTCATCTTAATGAAAAACCAAGTTATAGAAAATGCAAAAGGAAATTGTCATTCCCTAAGTTTAGATTTGTATGATCAATGGTCGGCAATGGAAAAAAATAAACAATGGCGTTTTACCCCACCAACTCATGTCTTGGCTGCATTTAACCAAGCAATTACTGAGCATGAAAAAGAGGGTGGTGTTGCAGGAAGGCATCAACGATATAAAAATAATTGTAAAATTATATGTGATGGAATGAAAGAAATTGGTTTTGAGCAATTGCTACCGGATGAATTGCAAGCACCGATTATCATTACATTCAAACAACCAAACGATCCTAATTTTGACTTTCAACAATTTTATAATGCACTGAGTGATAAAGATTTTTTAATCTATCCTGGTAAATTAACCGTGGCTGATACTTTTCGTATTGGGTGCATAGGTAATTTAAATGAACAAGATATGAAAGACACAATCACTGCTGTTAAAGAAGTTGTCAGTGAATTAAATATTAACGTAAAAAACTAATTTGCTATGAGCGATGCTGTTGAGATACCTCTAGTTGAAGCGACGAATGAAACACTTAAAGGATATGGATACTTAATTGATTCCTATGAAAATAGTGACATCGAAATTGTTACCTGGCCAAAACAAGGTTGGCGTGAAATTGATGAAGGAACAGGAAATGAAGGAGGTAGCACAGAGGGATCTTTTGATGCGTGGTGGGAAGGAAGTACGTTATACGGACAAAATAATGCAGTCCAACACAATAGTGATTATGAAGTGGATGGAAAATATATACTAGGACATGCTTTGCCACCAACGAGTGAGCCAGCGACAGAATATAAAAAACCTGACCATATTTATATCTGGCATGTGAATTACCACCCTGACGGTGGACAACTCTTTTACCCCTCCATAAAAAGTCCTTTTATTTCACCTCTAGCCTTACCCGGCGATGATGTTCAAGTTGGTGATTTTAAGGCGTTTTATTTTGATGGATCACAGGGACTTTATATACACCCAAATATTTGGCATGAAGGAGTCTTTCCAATTGAAGAGAAAAGTTCCTTTCAAGGACGTCAAGGCAAAGTACACGCAAGAGTAAGTATAGATTTACAAAAAGAGTTCAAAAAATATATTTATTTTAAAACTACATTATAAAAACTCTAATTATAAAAATGAAAATAATTCATTTATCTGACATACACATTCACTCAGAGCCAATTCTGGAACATAATCCCATCGAGCGTTTTAGTTTAGCACTCGATCATATTAAAAATAATCATGTTAATGCAGATATGCTCATCATAACAGGTGATATTACTCATCAAGGAGATGTAGCATCCTATAAAAAGTTTGATGAAATTTTCACCAAAGCTAATCTTCCAAATCATCTCAGTCCAAAATTATTAATTGGTAATCATGATGACCGAGAAACATTTAAAAATTATTTTACTAAAACACCCGCTGATAAAAATGGATTTGTGCAATATGATATTGAAATCAATAACAAACGATTTCTTTTTTTAGATACAATAGAAGCAAATTCTCATGCTGGTCATTATTGTGAAAAAAGACAATTATGGTTACAGGAAAAATTAGAGGAAAGTCTAGAAAAGAAACAACACGTCTATATTTTTATGCATCATAATCCCTTTCCACTTGTTCAGCTGGAAAGTGATTTGATTGGTTTAGTAGATAGAGATCAGTTTAGATCTATCATTAGTAATTTTAGCAATATTATCAAACATATTTTTTTTGGACATCAGCACATTACTGTTTCTGGAAATTATTTAGGAATTCCTTTCTCTTCCCCGCGAAGCATCAATCATCCATTAGTACCTAATTTTTCAAATGAATATAGATTAGGATCTGCCAATACAGATCCCAGTTATAATATTGTACTTTTGAATGATGACTCTCTTATAATTCATAACGAAGATTTTCTTAAGACGGATATCAATTGGTTTGAGACAACAACGCCTGGATCTTTATAGTAAGTAATAACTACCTTTGCATTTCCAGTGCAAGAGATTGAATGTGTGAAGGCATAATATTACAACATCCCTTTAAAAACTTAGCCCCATCTTTAAATGCTTTATTGGCAAATGTAGAAAATATTTTAGGTGTCAGATCTTCCCTTAATCCAAGAAAATCATTTGGTTGTAATGAAAATTTTTCGCTCAAATCAATTTTTTCTGGAACATCAATAAATGCATTTACCGCAAAACCAAAAGGTAAGCTTTGATTTTTTAAATTAGGCAGAACTCCCTCATAAATTTCGGGAGAAACACAGGACGTCATTATACCCGCACAATTAAACTCTTTTATAGTATCCAATAAAAGATCAAATGACTCATCGGATGGTAATAAAAAATCTTTTTTAAAATGGAGTCCTAATAATGTTGGTTTATTGAATTGTTTGATCGCGCTTAATGCAGTTTTTATTTCTTTAACCGATGCAAGTACATCTAAATAAAAGAAATCTATGAATGGATTGAGTTGATTAGCAGTTTGATAAAATTCATCAAACATCTCATTTTCTAAATAATTTTCATTTGGTTGATATGTGATACCTCGGGTGGGTATCGAGCCCCCAATTAAAATTTCTTTGTTAGATTTTTTTTTAGCTTCAACAGCTAACTCACCAGCTTTTTTATTTGCAAAATCAAATCTATCAACAATACCATTTTCAGAAAATGTACTTTTTCGTACTTTAAAATTATTTGTTATTATTATTTCAGCGCCCGCATTAATAAAATCTAAATGGGAGTCTACCACCAAATGATTAAGGCTCTCGTCAACTAAGGCTGTTGCTGACCATAAAGTTCCTTTTGTAATCATACCTTTATCAATTAATAATTGGCCCATACCTCCATCGAAAATATATTTATCTTTAGTAAATATTGTCATTTGCTTAAAACTTTTGAATTAAATTAGTGTTGGAAAAATTCTTTAACACTAGTTTTGAAAATAAAATATGCTTAATTTTATTTTTCTTTAACTTAAAGTTTGTAAATAAAAAGTTTCTATTATTATTGTATATTGAAAAAAATATTTCTTTTAATTACCAAGGAAGGGAAAAGGTTTTAACATTAGTAAAACTTTTCATTGCTTCAATAACCCCTTCTTTGTATCCTAAACCAGAATCTTTAATTCCGCCAAATGGCGACATCTCTATTCGGTAACCTGGTACTTCCCAGATATTTACGGTACCAACATTTAATTCCTGTATGTAATGTTTCGCTCTATTAAAATTATTAGTACAAACACCAGAGGATAATCCAAAAGCAGTAGAGTTAGAAATTTTAATCACTTCTTCATCAGTGTCTGGAACTCTGATAATTGGAATTACAGGCCCAAAAGTCTCTTCCTTCACAAGTTCACTTTTGTAATCAACATGATCTACAACTATAGGAGGGAGCAATGCTCCATTTCTACCAGGGTGATATAAAACTTTAGCGCCTTGTTCCTCTGCCATTGATACCCTTTTATCAAAAAGCTCTGCAGCTTCTGCATTCACCACAGTTCCTAAATCTGTTTGCATATCCATGGGATCGCCAAACTTTATTTTTTTTGCTCTCTCCAAGGCCATTTCAACAAATTTATCAGCGACTTTATCTTGGCACAAAATTCTCTTTACGGCTGTACAACGCTGTCCTGAATTTTTAGTTGCACCAGTTACAGCGAGCTCAACTGCTTTTTTTAGATCATCATCATTTAGGTCATTTAAAACAATTAAAGGATCATTTCCGCCTAACTCTAAAACAGTTCGTTTATAACCAGCTTGTTCCGCAATATATTTACCAACACCAACACTGCCGGTAAAAGTAATAAGATCTATGTTAGAATTTTTGATCATTTCTAACCCAATATCTTCAGGCCAACCTGTAACAACAGAAAACATTTCTGGGGGAAGACCAGCTTCGTATAAAACATCTGCTAAAATCATCGCTGTCATAGGTGTTAGCTCAGTTTGTTTACAAACGGTACAATTGTTCGTTGCAATTGATGGGGCAATTTTGTGCGCAACCATATTAAGAGGATGATTGAACGGAGTAATTGCTGAAATTGCTGTTAACGGTTCTCTTATTGTAAATATTTTTCTAGCCTTTCCGTGAGGTGTTAAATCACAAGAAAAAATTTCACCATCATCTAAAATACAAAGTTGAGCAGTAAGGGAAAAAACATCAAACGCTCTTCCCACTTCATAAAGTGAGTCTTGTTTGGAAATACCAAGCTCATAAGTAATAACATCCGATATTTCATCTTTTCTTTTTACTAATTCTTCAGCAGTCTTTTGAAGTATTTGTTGGCGTTCGTATCTTGTAAGTTTTGGTTTAAAATTAGCCGCTATGTCAAGAGCTTGCTTAGCATGCTCTGCAGTTCCTGCAGGCACGGTTCCAATTACTTCATTGGTATAAGGGTAATGGACATCAATATTTTTTTCAGCATCAACTTTTTTTCCAGCAATACGCATTGATTGATGATCAATTTTTTTTGTCATTACATCGCTCCTGATATGGCATGATAAAAGGCATCATAATTATTTAGTTTAATGTTAGCATCATTTAAATTAATTTTTTTATTAGAAATAAATGGAACTTCTCTCTCGTGAAGACCTCCATGAGAGCGAAGAGGTTCTTTTAATTTACTCAAATCGTGGGCTTTTTCTGCAGATCCTATTGTAGAGTTTTGTGAAGACATACAAATGATATCTCCCATTCTATCTGTGGGTAAATCATACTGCGCACATCCCTCTTTATTAGTAAGCACTACCTCAATATCTTCTATTTTATTTATTTCCTCAATCGCATCATTGATTTTAGATTTATCACTTAAATAAACTGTCGCAAAAGAACCAAGAGCACCGTGATGAACAACGTATGGATCAGTTATGGGAAGAATAACTTTAGAAATATTTTTACCTAATGCTTCATCGAGTATATCTTGAAGAAAGATTGCATTTGGTGAACCATCAGATCTAGATTTTGGTTGCATGCCATGATCGGCTGTTACAATAATTGAATTATTATTAACATTTAATTGTCCTATGTACCGATCAAACATAGCGTAAAAGGCATTTGCTACTTCATCGCCAGGGGCATATTTATGTTGGATGAAATCTGTTGTCGATAAATACATAATATCAGGATTAAACTCGTTTAATATTTTTACGCCAGCTGCCATTACAAATTCTGATAAACCTTGTGAATAAACATTTGGGACTTCCATGCCCAACCATTTATTTACTTCCTCTATTCCGTTTTCACTTAAATTAGCTTGATCCGACTTTTCAGAAGAAAAACAAATAGCTCTAGACTCATTAAATTTTAGTCCATGAGATAATAGTTTTCTCAGCTTATCTTTTGCAGTAACAATAGCAATTTTAGCACCTTGCTCATAATATTTTTGAAAAATTGTAGGGGCTCTTAAAAATTGAGGATCGTTCATCATAACTTCTTCACCTGTTGAAGGAGTGTAAAAAAAATTTCCACAGATGCCGTGAACAGAGCTGGGTCTTCCGGTGACGATAGATATATTATTAGGGTTCGTAAAACTAGGGATGGCACTGTTTACCAATAAGTCTTCTCCATTTTTTTTAAATGAATCAATATTGGGAGTAAGATTTAACTTTGAAGCTTCTTCGAAATATTCTTTTTGGCTTCCATCTAAACAAATAACGATTGCAGTTGATGACGGCATGCCTGGGTATTGTCGCTCATTAATTTCTATGGGTGATGACATGATACAAATTTTTTAATAATCTTAGAAGTGGTATCTATAATGAATTAGATGTAAAACCAACAAGATTTGTCTTTAAACATTGTATTTTTTATTATTTTATTAGCGGCACTATGTCATGCAAGTTGGAGTGCTATTGTAAAGAATAGTAATAATGGTCTTGCAATGATGGCTATTACTTCGCTGATAGAAATAGTAGTTTTTCTCCCTTTGATTTTTACAGTACCTCTTCCGTCCCTAAATATTTGGTACTTTATTATTGCAACTACTATCTTGCATGGTTTTTATCGATATAGTGTTGTTGTATCCTATCAATACGGTGATCTTTCTTTTGTCTATCCCATAGCAAGAGGAGGGTCATGTCTTATTATTGGATTGGTCACTCTATTATTTATTCAGAACAATATTAACCTTACTGGAATTATTGGAATTGTTGTCATCTGTGCGGGTTTATTTATGATTTCTTTTTTATCAGCAAAAAAATTTAACATAGTTGCTTTTACTATCGCCGTGATTACAGCAAGTTTAATTGCGAGCTATACACTTCTTGATGGAATTGCTGTGCGCTCCAGTGAAAATCCATTTACTTTTATTTATTGGATGTTGTTATTAAATGGTATACCCATGCTCATTTACGCCTCATTTGCAAAAAATGGGTTACGTAAAAAAAATAGTTACAATATTAAAGATGGTATTGCGGCTGGAGTTCTCGCAATTCTTGGTTATGGGCTCGTAGTATGGTCCATGCAGTTTATTGAGATTGCTTACGTGTCCAGCATAAGGGAGGTAAGCATCGTCTTAGCCACAATTATCAGCCTTTATATTCTTAAGGAAAAAGATGCATTAAAAAGGATAATCCCATCCATCATAATAGTTAGTGGTGTCACTATTTTATATTTTCAAATAACCTAAAAATCTCGAAAAAACCTAGACTATTGAGCTGAAATTTTTTATAGCGGGGATAATGGAAGAAATTACTATAAAAGTATCAGCAGAAACAGAAACTATATGTTGCGATGGTGGTCAAGATGGTTTAGGACACCCCGCAGTTTATTATAGCTTTGATAATCAAGATAAAGTTGTCTGCGGCTATTGTGGTAAAATTTATATTAAAGAAAAAGAGTAACTAATATGTACAAAGAATCGTGGGGAGAGAAAAGAATTTGTCCAATGTGTAGTAAACAATACTACGACCTTGGTAGATCAGAATTGGAATGTCCAGAATGTGGTAAAGAAATAGAAGTTACTACAATGTCACGACCAAGACGCGGGAGAAAACCAGGTAGTACAAATGCTGCTCCACTTGCGAACCCTATACCGCCAAAGCCTAAAGAAAAAGATGATGATCTTGATATCGAAAATTTAGACTTAGATAATAATGATGATAATCTTGAAGATGATACAGTACTTCTTGAAGATGAAACAGAAATCGATCCAGCTGCAGATGCGGGCATTAGACCGCCTGAAGACGGCGAAGAACAATATTAATTTTTAATAAAATAATTTTCACATGTTGACTGTTCTACGCAACACTTGGGCCCTTTTTTTTGGTTTTGGTATTATTTGTTTAGCGCATGGTCTGCAAGGGACATTAATTGGCGTACGATCCGTTCTTGAGGGGTTCAGTTTTTTTTCAACAGGATTGATTGTTGCAGGTTACTATGTAGGATATTTAACTGGGTCCGTTGTTATTCCAATTTTTTTAAAACGAGTGGGACATATTCGTGTATTCGCTGCACTTGCTTCACTAGCATCGATAGCTATTCTCTTACATACGGTATTCCTCGATCCCTATTCTTGGTTTTTTATACGAATTTTAACAGGGGTAAGTTTATCTGGAATTTACATTATTATGGAGAGTTGGTTAAATGATAAATCCACAAACGAAACACGTGGTCAACTCTTATCGATCTACATGATCATCACTTTTGTTTTTGTTGGTCTTGGTCAACTTCTTCTTAATATCAGTGATCCAGCAAAAGTTGACTTATTTATTCTAGTTTCAATTCTTTTATCTTTTGCGTTACTCCCTATACTTCTCTCTAACACTGAACAACCTAACACCACTGATACAAAAAGTTTTTCTCTTGCTGAGTTTTATGCAATCTCCCCTTTAGGTTTTGTTGGTGCTCTTTTTACTGGTTTAGCACACAGTGCTGTTTTTGGATATGGCGCGGTTTATGCTACTGCTAAAGGATTGAGCGTCTTAGAAGTATCTATCTTTATGATTATCATCACTTCTTTTGGTGCATTGTCTCAATGGCCTATTGGTTATTTATCAGATCGGATGGATAGAAGATTAATATTAATTGGTGTCACTTTTGTTGCTTCTGGACTATGTGTTTTAATTGTTGGATCCTCTTATATTTCACTAACTTTATTTTTTATTCTTACCGCCATTTACTCATGCATGTCTTTGCCAATGTATTCATTAGCAATTGCACACACAAATGACTTCCTTCAACAAAATGAGATTGTTGCTGCAAGTTCTGCATTTGCAAAACTCATGGGAATTGGCTCAATTCTTGGACCTTTGATGGTTTCTGCAATGATGAGCGTAACTGGCCCTAACGGCTATCACATTTATCTTCTTTTGATACATGGGTTACTTGGTTTATTTGGTCTATATCGTATGACAAAAAGAGCAATTCCTGCTGATAGTGAGTCCCAATACGTTCCTCTGCCTCGCAACATAACACCTGCAGGTATGGAGCTCAACCCAGTCACTGAGCCAATCGAGGAACAATAACTTTGTAATAAAATCTGTATAGCAGCAATGCTAAAATGATAAAAATATATATCGCAGGCTCAATCTTATTTGCTCTTACTAACATAAAAAAATGAAAACTGGATAAAAGGGCTGCAGGATAAATCAAGTAGTGAATTTTTTTCCAAACTTTATAACCTAATTTTTTTAGCATTTTTTTTGGAGAAGTAAGAGCCAGTGGAATGAGTAAAACAAAGCTTAAAAAACCAAAGGTAATAAAAGGTCGTTTGATTATATCTTTTATAATAAAACTAATATCAAAAAAATGATCTAAAGCGATATATGTTAGAAAATGACAAGCAACATAAAAGAAAGCAAACAAACCAATCATTCGCCGAATATCAACTAGAAATCGCAATTTTTTAAATTCACTTAATGATGAAATGATTAGCGTTGCAATGATGAGGCGCAAACCCATCTCCCCTAAATTATCCATTAATTTTTCAATAGGGTTAACACCTAACGAACCATTGATAAGTTGAAATAACCACACAAAGCTAGGTGCTAATATTGCTAAAAAAATTATGGGCTTAAATTTTCGAAAAGAGTTAGTTGATATCATTAATTAATAATATTTTTTTAAATCCATTCCCTCATACATATGACTAACTTCTTCTTCATATCCATTAAACATTAGAGTTTTACGTCTTTTAAATTCTCCAATGCGTCTTTCCGTAGCCTGACTCCATCTAGGGTGATCAACACTATTATTAACGTTTGAATAAAAACCATATTCATTTGGCGCCAACATTGACCATGTTGCATCAGGTTGTTTATCAACAAATTTAATTGTGGTGATAGACTTAATAGATTTAAAACCATACTTCCACGGAACAACTAATCGTATTGGGGCACCACTTTGATTAAGTAAATCATGACCATATAATCCAGTTGATAAAATAGTTAGCGGGTGCATCGCTTCATCTATGCGTAAACCCTCAACATATGGCCATGGTAGTAATCTTCTTTTTTGACCTGGCATTTCTTCAGGACGAAAAACAGTAACAAACTGAATAAACTTTGCTGAAGATAAAGGGTCTGCTATTTTAATAATTTCAGATAAAGGAAATCCTTGCCAGGGAATAACCATAGACCAAGCCTCGACGCATCTGAGTCTGTACACTCTGTCTTCAATAGTAACTTTATTTAAAATTTTTTCTAAATCTAAGACTTGAGGATTATTTATGAGACCCTCTAGTGAGATAGACCATGGTTTTGCTTTAAAGTTACCAGAGTTTTCAGATGGGTCAGTCTTTCCCATACCAAATTCATAAAAATTATTATACGTCGTTATATCCTCATACGTATTGAGACTATCATTCTCATCTAGTTGATTTTCGAAGAGATTGTCGTTGCCTAAATGACTGGCTTGCAAGCCAGTTGATGCCCCTATAAAAACACCGGCAGCAATAGATGATTTAATGAATTTTCTCCTATTTAAGTAGGTTCTATAAGGGGTAATCTCTGAAGATAAAATTTTCATCTCTTTATATATATAGGGTAATTATAAAAAAAGTAGCGTCATTAAACTTACCCTTCAAAATACCATATTTAGTTGATAGATAGATACTATGTTACGCAATCCGATTTTACTTATAAGTATTTTTTTAATATTTTTTAGCACTTCTTCTTTTGCTGAAAAAACTCACGGAATTGCGATGCACGGAAAACCAAAATATGAAGAGGGGTTTACGCATCTAGATTATGTTAATCCTGATGCACCTAAAGGTGGAACTGTTCGCTTTGGAGCTTACGGTGCCTTCGATAACTTAAACAGGGTTGCTTTTAAAGGTTCAAAAGCTGCAGGTCTTGGCTACATCAATGATACATTAATGAGAAGAGTTTGGGATGAAGCGTTCACCTTATATGGTTTAATTGCAGAATATGCAGATATGCCTGATGATAGATCATCAATTACTTTTTATATTAATCCTAATGCAAAATTTCATGACGGTTCTCCAATTACAAGAGAAGATGTCTTGTTTAGCTTAGAGACTTTTCAAACAAAAGGGACGCCAAATCAAAAAAAGACGTACGGTAAAGTTACATCGACTGAAATGATTGGTGAGAACGGCATTAAAATGAATTTTATCAATAATGAAGATAAAGAGCTTCCTCTTATTATTGCAGGCTTCCTGCCGATTATCCCGAAAAAATATTATTCAACAATTGATGTTACAAAAACGTTTCTAGATATTCCGCTTGGAAGCGGTCCTTACAAAATTGAAAGCTTAGAGCCAGGACGTCAAATTAAATATCAACGTGTCAAAGATTATTGGGCAAAAGATTTACCTGTTCATAAGGGTCAGTATAACTTTGATGAAATAATTTATGATTACTACAAAGACTCAAATGTACTTGTAGAAGCTTTCAAGGTAGGTGAATATGATTATCGCCGTGAATATAATGCCAAAAGATGGTTTGCTGAATATGAGTTTGATGCAGTGGCAGAAGGTGATGTAATTTTAAATGAGATGAAAAATGATAGGCCTTCTGGAATGAATGCACTTGTGTTTAATTCACGAAAAGATATTTTCAGCAATCCACGCGTTCGCTACGCGCTATCGTATGCATATGATCATGAATGGATAAATAAAGTTTTATATAATAATGCGTATGTGAGAACAGATAGTTATTTTGATAATTCTCCTCTCGCATCAACTGGTCTGCCTTCAAAAGAAGAGTTAATTTTATTAGAGCCTTTTAAGAACCAATTACCTCCAGAGATCTTTACTTCTTCATATTCTCCTCCTGAAACAGATGGGAGTGGCAATCCAAGAGAGAATTTAAGAATTGCAAAAAAAATATTAGAGGAAGAAGGATGGACTATTAACGATGGAAAATTAATGAAAGATGGAAAACATTTTGAGTTTGAATTTTTAATCGTTAGTCCTTCCGTTGAAAAAATAGCTTTAGCTTTTCAAAAAACTTTAGAAGTACTAGGTATCACAATGAATGTGCGAACGGTGGACTCATCACAATACCAAGGAAGATTACTGAATTATGATTTTGATATGATTAAAGCCTCTTGGAATGTCAGTCTAAGCCCAGGAAATGAACAACAATTTTATTATGGGTCAGAGGTTGGTAAAAAAGAAGGTAGTAGAAATTATGCTGGTGTCGATAGTGAAGTTGTAGACTTTTTAATTGAACAATTAGTTGGCGCAAAAACGAGGGAAGAGTTAACGACCGCAATCCACGCTTTAGATAGAGTACTTTTGTGGGGTCATTATGTGATACCTTTATATCATAGTAATACCGACCGCATTGCGTATTGGAATATGTTTGACTTTCCTGACACCATCCCTCTGTATGGAATTGTCATTGAGTCTTGGTGGATAGATCAAGAAAAAGAAAAAAAACTTAATCGTTAATTTTTACCATGTCTCAAACGCGTGCAAATTTTTTGATGCTTATTGCTAGTTTGATTTGGGGAACAGCCTTTGTATCTCAAACAACAGGAATGGGAACTATTGGACCTTTTACATTTAGTTTTTCAAGATTTTTTTTTGCAACTATCGCAGTATTACCTGTAGCACTATATTTTGAGGCAAATAATTTTTCAAAAATTTTTTCTAATACAAAACTTTTTACACTATCGATTGCTACTGGTTTTTTTCTTTTTTTGGGAATGGGTTTACAGCAATACGCTCTACAAGTTTCACAGGTATCGAACGTAGCTTTCATTACTACTCTGTACGTTCCCATTGTAGGGATAATTTCTCGTTTTGTGTTTAAATCTCAGTTACACTGGATAATCTGGATTGCGATTCTATTATGTATGTATGGATCGTATTTGCTCTCTTCCAATCAAAGTGTTGAAATACAAAAATCTGATGCGCTAATTTTCATTTCCGCATTTTGTTTTGCTTTTCACATAATATTGATTGATATTTTTATGAAGCAATTCAATTCACCGTTTAGTTATGGGAGTATTCAATATTTTGTTGTATTTATTTTATCCCTCATTTTGGCCTTCACTTTGGAAGAGCCAACTCTAAAAAATATCAGTGTTGAGTGGTTTGAGATTTTATATACAGGGATTTTATCTGCTGGACTAGGGTACACGCTACAAATTATCGCCCAACATAAAGCTAGTCCCGCTCCTGCTGCTATCATATTGTCAATGGAGGGTGTCTTTGCGACAATAGCTGCATGGCTCCTAATAAATCAAACATTAGACTTAAATAAAATTATTGGATGTGTTGCAATTTTTTTTGGTGTCATTATAGTGCAGCTTCTACCTATAATAAAAAAAACGTATGACAAATAAACTTGATGTTGTTGGCATAGGTAATGCCATGGTTGATGCAATGATCCCTTCTAATAAAGAAGAGGTAGAAAAAAATAATTTAAATCGAGACTCCATGAATTTAATTGATGAAGACTTAAAAAACTCTCTTCACAAAAATTATTCCATAAAAGAAATGATTGGGGGAGGTTCTCTTGGAAATTCAATGTTTGGGATTACTTCGTTTGGTGGAAATGGCAGTTTTATTGGTAAAATTAAAAATGACGACATCGGAATTTTTCTTCAAAAAGATATGGTGAGAGAAGGTTTGCAATTCCCACTTGGTTTTACTTCCCCTGATATTTCAACTGGTTGTTGTACTATTTTTGTAGAAGATGATGGAACAAGAACAATGTGCACTTTTTTGGGAGCTGGAACATTAATTAGCCCAGAAGATATTCATCCTGAGCACATCACTAGTCACAAAATTGCTTATTTAGAGGGATACCTTTGGGATAATCAAAATGCCAAGATGGCAATGAAAAAAATGGTTGATATATGTAAATCAGATAATCAACAAATAGCATTTACTTTATCTGATTTATTTTGTGTCGATAGACACCGAGAGTCATTTAAAGAATTAATTGAAAATGATATTGATATTTTGTTTGCGAACGAAGATGAAATTAAAGCACAATGCCAAACTGATAGTTTTGATAAAGCTGTTGATTATGCAAAATCTCTTAACATGATTGTTGCAATAACTAGATCAGAAAATGGTTCAGTTGTTGTAAATAAAAATGAGGTAATAGAAATTAATCCCGTACAAGTCGATAGAGTTGTAGATACAACAGGTGCTGGGGATCTATATGCAGCTGGTTTTTTATTTGGTGTAGCAAAAAATAAAGATCTATCAACCTGTGGTCACTATGCATCAATTGCAGCTGCTGAAATAATTTCTCATTATGGCGCAAGGCCTTTAGTAAAATTATCTAATTTAGTTTAGCTAAAACTTCTCTTTTCTTTTGCTCGTCTAGAAATGAATATTCTATAGCATTTCTTGTCATGGATATAAGGGCATCATCAGCAAAACCTATATTACTCATTGCTTCATACTCACCTTGTATTGTAGCATTGAAGAAGGGAGGGTCATCAGAGTTAACAGTCACTTTAGCACCCAACTCGTGTAATTTTTTTACTGGATGATTTTCATAATTTTCATAAATTTTGGTTGCAATATTGCTGGTAGGACATGTTTCTAAGACAATATCTTTTTCAATAATTTCTTTTACCAGTTCTAAGTCTTCAATTGACCTTACACCGTGACCCAATCGTGTAGGATGCAATAAATTAATAGCTTTACGAATGTTCTCTGGACCATCCCATTCCCCTGCATGAACGGTAATGGGAAAATTTTCTTCTTTTAGCATATCAAAAGTTTTTGAAAATAAGTGTGGAGGGAAATGCAATTCATCTCCTGCCAATCCAAAACCCACAAGCGCGGGGTGGGGATTTTTTAGAACCTCTTCAGCAGTGCCTTGAACAGACTCAGGCCCTAAGTGTCTAATGCCATTCATTAAGTAACGTGATACAATTCCAAAATCCCTCTCTGCGTTTAGTGAAGCTTCTTGAATACTATCCAGAAAAGATTGGTAAGTCATTCCCTTAGCTTTTGCATGCGTTGAGGAAACCATTGCTTCTACATAAAGCACTTTATGAGAAGCACATTCTTTTAGATATTCATATGTTAATTCATAATAATCTTCAGGTGTATGAATGACAGAAGTTACGATGTCATATTTTTTTAAAAAATCATAAAAGTCCTCCCACTGATACGCATACTCAGAGCCAAAAAAATCATCTGAAAGGGTAACTTTATTTCGATCGGCAAATTTTCTGCATAAAGATGGGGTAATTGTTGCCTCAAGATGGACATGAATTTCTGCTTTTGGTATATGGGATGTTGAGTTCATGCAATTAGCTTAATATATATAGTGTAATGTCAAATTTTAATAACATATCAAGGAGAAAGTTTATTTATGGATCAACTTGTCTTTGTGCATCAGCATTAGTTTTCCCATCGTGCACAGAGGTAGCGTTGTCGGAACGACAACAGTTTAATATTTTATCAGATGATTTTTTGTATTCAAAAACTTTCCCTGCTTATAATAATTTTAAATCGCAATCCAAACTGATCACTGGCACATCAGAATATAATCAAATCGTTGATATTGGTTTTAGAATCCGTGATGCCATTAATGTGTATTACAAAACAAATGGGCAAGAAGATCCAACATCTAATTTTCAGTGGGAATTTATTCTAGTTGATGATGATCAAACCAAAAATGCTTGGTGTATGCCAGGTGGAAAAATTGCTTTTTATTCTGGGATCCTTCCAATAGCTAAAAATGAAGATGGTATTGCATCTATTATGGGACATGAAATAGCGCACGCCGTAGCAAGACACTCTGCAGAAAGAGCAAGTACTGCCATGTTAACTGATTTTGGAATAATGGCTGTAGAAAAATTTGTTTTAGGTCAACGACTTCCTCAAGCCTCAGGATATGTTCGTCAATTTGGGCTTGATTTACCTTTTAATAGAAAACAAGAAACTGAGGCAGACTATCTAGGAATAATTTTTTCAAGCTTAGCAGGTTATAATATTGAAGAGTCTTATAAAGTTTGGGAAAGAATGAAAGAAGAAGGAGGTTCTGGTCCTGCAGAATTTTGGAGTACCCATCCATCTCCAGATAATAGAATCAAAAAATTAAAGGAGTGGATACCAATTGTATCAAGACAGTATCCTGCTATAGGATAAGAAATGTTAGCTGTAAGAATTAACAATCTTTCTTATTCCATGAACGAAAAGAAAATATTAAATAATATTAATCTACAGCTAGAAAAAGAAAAAATAGCCTGCATACTGGGCCCTTCTGGTTGTGGCAAAACTACCCTACTAAAACTAATTGCAGGATTATCCAAAGTGCAAGAGGGGGAAATATTCCTAAATGAAAATTTAGTGAGCTCTTCAAACACTCATTTAAAAACAGAAAAAAGAAAGATTGGATTTCTTTTTCAAGATTATGCATTATTCCCTCACCAAACTGTGAAACAAAATTTACAATTTGCAATAAAAGATAAATCTACTTCTCACAGGGTTGAGGAAATTATGGATGTTATAAAACTTTCTGACTCACTTGAAAAATATCCTCACGAATTAAGTGGAGGCGAGCAACAACGAGTAGCCTTAGCTCGCTCCATCATAGCAAAACCAGATTTATTATTATTAGATGAACCTTTTTCTAGTTTAGATTTAAATTTAAAAGAGGAAGTCAGAGATGATACTTTACACCTATTGCAAAAATCAAATATTTCTGTTTTGTTGGTAACACACGATCCATTTGAGGCCATGTTTATTTCCAATCAAATAAATATAATGAATAAAAATGGTGAAATTGTCCAATCAGGCTCGCCTACCGATTTATATAATTTACCAAACTCCTCTTATGTTGCAAATTTTTTTGGAGAAACAAATAAATTTCAGGGCGTTGTGAAAGACACAATTGTAGAAACTCCTGTTGGAGAATTTAAAGTTGAAAATAGCTTGGAGTCCAAAAATGTTGATATTTTTATTAGGCCTGAGGCAGTGAAACTTAGCAAAGAACAAACACCTGTTAACGGAATAAAAGGTACTGTTATGGCCTCAAAATTAATGGGAACCTATAGTTTCATTCACTTGTCAGTTTTGAGTAAAAATAACGAAGTTGTTCATGTTCACAGTCATATGCCTCCTAACTTCTTACCAAATCAATCAAGCGCAGTTGGAATTGAAATTGATAAGGAGCAGACTTTTATTTTTCCTTCAAAAAATTAATCACTTATTTTTTAAACGACAATTTTTTAATTGTACTACTTAAATAGATTACGGGACCAAGACCAGCTATAACAATAATTAAAGCTGCAAAAGAAGATTCCTCAAGCATTTCATCAGAGGCATATTGATAAACATATGTAGCTAACGTTTCAAAATTAAAAGGCCTGAGCAAGAGTGTAATTGGTAGTTCTTTTAGAATATCAACAAAAACCAAAATTCCTCCAACTAATAAGTTTGTATATGTTAATGGTATAATTATTCTTTTTATGGTTGTAAAAAAACTACGCCCCATAGTTCTAGAGGCATCTATTAAGTTCGGATTTATTCTTGAGATTCCTGATCGCATTGCTCCATTTCCAACAGCTAAAAATCTTATACAATACGCAAAGACTAAAACAATAAATCCTCCTGCAAAATAACTCATACGAAAGTAAATTAAATCATTCAACCACCCGATAAAAACTACTATTCCAACTGCTAGAATAGTTCCTGGAAACGCATATCCACAAGAGGCTAAAAAAATAAGTGTTTTTTGAAAATTATTTGATTTGTAAGTTGAAACTACAATTAAAAAAAAAGAAACTAGCATAATAAAAAATGCAGCTAATAACGAAATTGTCAAACTTGCTGAAGTTATTTGAAATACTTCTGACAAATTAAAAACTGCATACCCTTTAAATACAAAATTTAATAATACAAACACAGGAATTACAAATCCTAACATTAAAGGAACGATACATATTGTTAAAAAAATAACTTTTTGTATGGGGGTGGTCTCTTCTAGTTCAGGAGAGATTTGTCTGCTGTGCCTTTCATGAAATCGTTGATTACGTCGTGCAATAAATTCTAAAGATAGCAATAACACCACTATAAAAAATAAAATTGACGAGATTTGTGCAGCACCTGATAAGCTGTTCATTCCCAACCACACATTAAAAACACCAAGCGTCAGTGTCTCTAAAGCAAAATAATCAACTGTGCCAAAATCAGAAATTGTTTCCATCAACACTAAAGCTAAACCTGCTACTATCGCAGGCCTTGCTAGAGGTAAGGCTACTGAAAAGAAAGGTTGTTTTCCATAAATGGCGCTTGTTTGAAAAAAAGAAATAGGCAAAGTAATAAATGATGCGCGTGTTAACAAATAAATGTAGGGGTATAGGACTGAGGACATCACAAGTATAGCTCCTTCCATTGAGCGTATGTTAGGAAACCAGTAATCTTTTGAGCTTGTCCAACCAAAAATTTCTCGTAAAAAATTCTGCACAGGGCCTGCGTATTCCAAAAGATCAGTGTATGTATAAGCAATAATATAGGCTGGAACTGCTGCGGGAAGTAATAGCGCCCATTCAAAAATAGCTCTGCCAGGAAAATTATATCTTGAGATAACCCAAGCAGATGATACGCCAAATAGAAGACTTAAGACTCCAACGCCCAGCATCAACACAATAGTGTTAAAAATATATCTTGGTAGAACAGTAGATAATAAATGTGGCCACAGAGAAGTATCACCCAATATTGCTGAGTAAAAAATGGCCAGTACTGGAGCTATAATTAAAAGTGATAAAACTCCAGCAGGTACTGACCAAATATTCCAAGTAGACACAATGATGCCTTATAGGCTACCAACCAACTCTATCAATAATTTTTTGAGCTGTTGGTGCTAATTCTGCAAGACGCTCAACGGGAAGTTTGTCTTCTTTAAACTCTCCCCAAGAGTTAAGTTCTTCCGAAGGAGAGACACTAGGATTAACAGGGTATTCATAATTCATTGTTGCATATAAAGTTTGTGCCTCTGATTGAGTCAAAAACTCTAACAGAGCAATAGCATTGGCTTTATTCTTTGCATATTTTACAACTCCGCCACCTGCAACATTGATATGATTTCCTCTATTGTCTTGATTTGTAAATACTATGTTAATTGACTCTGCCCATTCCTTTTGTTCAGGATTCTTCTCATTAAATTTCATCTTACCAAAATAATAAGTGTTCATTACTGCAATATCACAAACACCTTCGTGAATTGCTTTTGCTTGCGCCCTGTCATTACCCTCTGGTTTTCTTGCTAAATTTGCAACTAAATTTGAAGCCCACTCTTCCGCTTTTGCTTCTCCATTTGCTGCGATAATTGATGCAAGTAAAGATCGGTTATAGTCATGACTCCCAGGTCTGGTACAAATTTTACCTTTCCATTTTGAGTCAGCTAAATCTTCTATATTTTTAATCGAATCTTGGGCAACTCTCTCTTTAGAAACTGCTAAGACTCTTGCTCTTTTAGATAAAGCAAACCATTTATTATTACTGTCTCTTAAATATGAAGGTATATTTTGAGTAAGAGTGTTAGAATTAATTTCCATCAATAAATCATTTTGCACAAATTGACTTAGTCGAGCAATATCAACTGTTAATATCAAATCAGCCTGCGTATTATTTCCTTCAGCAAGCACTCTTTCTAGTAAACCTTTTTTTGCATGAAGAACATTCACTTCTATTCCGGTTAATTTGGTAAATTCTTCAAAAAATGGATTGATAAGAATTGGCTGTCTATATGAATACACGTTTACTTCACTTTTGGCATAAACGCTTTCATAAAAACCAAAAATTAAACCAAAAAAAACCAAAAACTTCACTAAATTCTTTTTCATTACAACACTTTTTAATATACTAATTAAGAGGGTTATTGATCCCAACATCATTAACCCTCTTTTTCTCTTATTGAGAATCTAAAACCATTATTATTGATAAAAAAAATATCAGGAATAGTTAAAAATTTCTGTATTTTTTCCCTTAAAAAAAGAGCTTTTTTAGAATTATTCTAATTTAAAGTTGTTACATACTTGAAATAGAATAAATTAAAAGTAGCTTAAAGGGATGACAAAAATATTATATTTATTACTCATAACTTGTTTGACAGTCAGCAGTTATGCTCATCAACCAAGGTTAAACGAAGAGGGTGACTTTGGGATGACCAAAGGTGATCCGTATATAATAAAAGATCCTGAAATCTCGAAGGCAATTTACAGTACTTTAGATGGAGTTGAGCATTTTTATAAAATTACAAGCAAAGATGCTTTTAATATGTATGCTGGCATCACTGTGGCAAAACAAGATGATTGTCCTGACGAATATAAAACATTTTCATTCAGTATTCATGACGAAGACTTCAACACCTTACATACTTTTGATGGTGATTCCTTTGAATGGTGGTCCTGGTATGAAGAGTATGGAAAGAAATGGTATTGGGTAGGTCCAGAATATGGTGCAGATTTTAAAAGTACGAATGTTTTTGAGGCTGGCACATATTACTTAAGAGTATTTAATAATGATAACTCTGGAAATTATGTTTTAGCTGTTGGCGACATTGAAAAATTTAATGCACTGGTTATTGGAAAAATGATGCTGGTGTTACCAAAAATAAATAAGAAATTTTGGAATAAAAATAATTGCAGCTAGTTTTCAAGGGCCCATAATCGGGCCCTATCCTATAAGGTTGATTATTTAATATTAATCAATCTTGCTTTTTTTTCTTCTGGAACGATTCTTTCTAAATCAATATTTAAAAGACCGTTAATTAGTTCAGCATTCTTCACTTTAATGTCTTCTGATATAGTAAAGGATCTCTCAAACTGTCTGGTAGAAATTCCTTTGTGAATAACACCATTGCCTTCTTCATTCACAACTTTTTCTTTTTGTTTATTGCGAACTGTGAGGGTGTTTTCTTTAAGCTCTAATTCTATATCATCTCTAGAATATCCAGCTAAAGCAACTTCAATCTTATAATCATTCTCATTAACTCTTCGAATATTATAAGGGGGATAGTTTGAATTATAACGCTCTGTGGACTCCAACATTCTATCAAATTCTTCGAAGATTGAGTCAAACCCAACTGAAAAGGGTCTAAGCGAATTCCATACGGATAGGTTTCTTGTCATAAAAACTCCTTATTAAGCAAGTTACATATTGGCACCCACAATGGCATACCAACTATAATAACATGGGAATGCTTAAAAATTATTCAAGAGGGTTTTTATTTTTTTCGTATAAATGACAGTCCATCAGAAAGGGGGATTAGGGAAAACTCTACTCTCTTGTCGTCTCTGATTTTTAAGTTAAGGCCACGTATAGTTTGGGTCTGAGAGTCAGATATGGATCTATCTGCTACATCACCGTGCCAAAGCATATTATCAATAATAATTATTCCATTAGACGGAACTAAACTTAAGGCTAGCTCATAATAGTTTGGATAATTATTTTTATCGGCATCAATAAAGATAATATCAAATTGATATTGCCGGTCTATAAAGCTTTGCATTACTTCTGTTCCGGCCCCTATAATTGATTTAATTTTTGCTGCCTGACCATCTCGGTCCCAGTATTTTTTGGCAATAGATAAAAATTCATCTGACGTATCAACAGTAACTATGTGTCCATCTTTTGGAAGTCCACGCGCCAAATACAAAGTACTTAATCCTGTAAAACGTCCAATCTCTAAGCAAGATTTAGCATTTGAAATCTTTACTATAATTTCTAAAAATTGACCTTGCTCTTTTGCAATTTGCATTCGAGCAACATTTCCAAGTTTCTTCGTCTCACTGGCAAGTTCATCAACAAGAGTATCTTTTCTATAACCAAATTCTTGGAGATATTTTTTTAAGTTCTCATTAATTTCAACTTGCTCACTCATTAAGAGATGACTTCGTAAATATCAGATAGGTTTGAAACTTCTTTATCGCTGATTAAAAAACACTCTTCTATTTTTTTACCAACATTTTCAAAATCTTTGTCGGAATGGCAGTACACTGTTAGCAGTGGGGTAGAACTATCAACCCTGTCTCCTACACTTAAAACATTATCATAACCAACATTAAAATTAATTTTATCTGTAACCTGTTTTCTGCCACCACCTAGTTCAATAAGAATCAAACCGAGATCTCTTGTTTTTATTTTTTGAACATATCCCGACTGCTGAATACATATATCTTTTTTGAAGGCATTTATTTCCAACTGATCTTTATATGAAGTCAAAATATTTGATGCACCTCCTAAAGCTGCTACCATTTTTTCAAATTTCTCAGCTGCCACACCATTTGATATGACAGTATCTATTTTTTTTAGAGCCTCCTCTTTTGATAAATTATGCGACATCATTAGAATTGAGGCAACTAATTCATAGGTTATCTTCATGAGTCTCGGATCCTTCTCTTGATTAGTCAAAAAATTAATACATTCTAAAATTTCTAACCTGTGACCTGCTGATTTACCCAATACTTGATTCATGTCGGTAAGAATTGCCTCACATTTTAATCCTGCACCCTTTGCGACACGAACAAGAGAGTTTGATAAGTCTCTTGCAATTTCTAAAGTGCTATTAAAAGAACCGTTGCCAACTTTCACATCTAGGACTAATGTTTTTAATCCTGATGCTATTTTTTTGGATAGAATAGATGAAGTAATAAGAGGTAAAGACTCAACTGTTCCAACAATATCTCTAATCGAGTAAAGTTTTTTATCTGCTGGTGCCAAGTTATTTGTTTGTCCAATAATGGCACAACCAACCTCTTTGACAACTTTCTTAAATGTATCTAGATCTGGTTGAGTATTGTAACCAGGGATTGAGTCAAATTTATCAAGGGTCCCACCTGTATGACCAAGCCCTCTTCCAGAAATCATTGGAACAAACAAACCACAGGCTGCTAAAATTGGTGCTAAGATTATGCTTGTTTTATCTCCTACACCTCCTGTTGAATGTTTATCACAAACTAATTCCTCATCCACAATGCGTGACCAATCAATGGTGTCTCCTGACGCAGTCATAGCTTCAGTTAAATTGACAGTCTCCTCAGGTGTCATGCCATTTGAAAAAATAGCCATACTCATTGCAGCAATTTGAGGGTCTGAAAATGAACCATCTGTTAACCCTTTTACAAAAAGGGAAATTTCTTCTTTTGTAAGAGCTTTGTTATCTCTTTTTTTTCTAATTATTTCCTGAGGAATCATTTAATTCAACTGCATTGATAAAGTTTTGTATAAGTTGGAGAATATTCTTTTCAGCAAGACTCGCATTTTCTAACGTTTCTTGATGACTTAATTTTGTTTTATTCATCCCAGCAGCTAGGTTTGTAATTACACTAATAGCGATAACTGGTAAGCCGCAATGATTAGCTACTATTACTTCAGGGACAGTTGACATACCTACTGCATTGCCTCCAATAACTTTTAAGGCATTAATTTCTGCAGGTGTCTCAAAATTCGGACCAGAGTACATACAGTAAATTCCTTCGTAGATTTTTTGATTTAATTTTTTTGCTGTGCTGAGAAGTTGATCACGATAAAATTTGTGATAGCCATCACTCATATCATGAAATCTTGGCCCATAGTCTTCTTCGTTTTTTCCAATAAGTGGATTAAATCCACTCCAATTTATATGATCTGTGATTGCCATTAAACTACCTGCTGGCATAGTTTCATCTAGACTACCAGCCGCATTTGTAACGATTAAAAGTTTACACCCAATATCTTTTAAAACCCTAATTGGTTTGGCAAGACTTTGAGGCGCATGGCCCTCATAAATATGAGAGCGACCATACATACAAACTACTTTTCTTTGACCAATCTCACCTAACACTAATTTTCCTGCATGACCTTTGACAGTAGGTTGAGGAAAATCAGGAAGATCTGTATATGAAATTTCTTTAATAATATTTTGAGGTTCAAAAAAATTTGTCAAACCACTTCCTAATATAACAGCAACATCTGGATTAGTTTTTGTTTGATCTAAAAAAACTTTTGATGAAGTATGCATTATAAATTTTCTGGACCAAAAGAATCAGGAAGTAATTCTTCAAGTGTTGATGTTTTCAAATGTCCACTCATGTTGCACATATGTATTTTAACATCTAATGATGCAAATTCTCTTAATCGTTGACGGCAACCACCACAAGGGGAACATAATAAATCACCAGATCCAATAACCACAACTTCTTTTATTTTAGTAAAACCATTGGCAATAAGATTACCAATCGCACTTGCTTCTGCACATTGTGATTGAGGATACGCCGCATTTTCAACATTACATCCAGCAATAATGGAGTTGTCTTCAGTTAAAAAAGCTGCACCTACTTTAAAATTTGAATAAGGGACATGCGCATTATTTCTCACATCTTTTGCAGCATTAAAAAGCTTTTCAAAATTTTCCGAAATCATATGCTCGTTTAGCATGAAATTTAGAAAATAATTATTTATTTCTAAATCTTAAACAATTCTTCCGTTAAATTAGGAAGATCATCGCCCCAAAAAACTTCTCGACGCAAAAACTCGGGATCTTTGTTAAAACAAATAGACATGGCAGAGTTGTAAACTGCTCTTGAGTCGATTGTAGAATTTAAATCTCTTCCTTCAAACAACTCTTTCTTTTTAAGGCCTGGCCAATCCGTATACACTTGTGATTTTTTTAATAAACCTCCAGCCATTAGTATTGCACTACCATAACCGTGCTCTGTTCCATATCCACCGTTTTGTTTTATTGTTCTTCCAAATTCTGTTAAGGTCAAGATAAGGGTGTTATCAAAGGCTTTGCCAAGATTTTCATATAAAATTTTTACAATTTCGTTTACCTCTTCTAGTTCATCCGCATGAGCTCCATCTACTCCTCCCTGTGCTGCATGAGTATCAAAACCATCTAATTCGAAAACAGCTACTCTTGGACCACTTTGGTCTTTTAATTGTTTGGCAGCTTCAAGGGCGAGCTTTTTTCTATCTTCTGAGTCTGTTGCAATTTGCATTGATAATGGTCTTTGCCTTATTGTATCTAATGTTGATTTGATGAGCTCATTATGATCTCCTTTAAACTCATCATAAATTTGATCGATCAATTTTGTTTCCACAAAATCAGGAGATGGAAAGAAGTTATTGTTTTGAGGTACTCCTCTTAATAAAAGTGGCATAGGCAAAGATATAGCTAGACCTTTTCCAACAATATCTGATGCTAACAACCCTCTTCCAAGCCATCCTGTCTTTTCTTTGTAAGGGATATGGGCACCTGTTTCCATTAGGTTTTGTCCATCAAAATGTGATCTTCCTGTGTAAGGAATATTAGTTGCATGTACAAATGCTGCTTTATCCTCTTTCCAAAGTTGATGAAAAATTTCTAATTTAGGGTGAAGGCCAAAATCACTATTTAATTTTAAAACATCTTCGAGTATCAATTTTTTTCTTAGTTTTTTTAATCGCTTATCACCAATAACAGGTACTGCTGTAAGACCATCCATTCCACCACGAAGCGAAATAATTATGAGGTTTTTTTTCTGCATAGAAGCAAAGCTAATTTTTGGAAAAAATCCTGATAAAAATAATGTGGTTGACCCTCCAATTAAAAAATTTCTTCTTGTGCAGTTCATACTTTTAATACTCCTGGTAAATTACATATAATTCCATATTGTCGTCCTAAACTTTTGTCTGTAGTGCTAAAACTAAACTGCTGAATAAGTGAAGCCATATTTTCATGGTCTTCAAAATTATTTTTTAAACACCGTGATATAAACCCCTTGGATCTATTTTGTGATTTTACTAAATATGGAAGTTCAACAGAAGCAAACCAAAAACGTCTTAGTAATAATTCTGGCGATACCCAATCTACCTCAAAATCACTCCAACCGTTTGGCTGTTTAGCTCTATAAGGTGAATTTCCTATTTCGCGAAGAATCCAGGATAATTGTCCCTGCCTCCCTGTAGGTTCTGATTTAAATTCATAGTTCATTTTTTCAGCTGAAAGAGGAATGTCTAGATCGAACATTCTAGATAATTGCATTAACCAGATTTCTGGTGGATGAAATTTATGCGAAGTGTCATTGTATTTAAAAGCTTGTGTAATAACAGCTTTATGGATTTCGATTAGATTGCCATTAGATTTATTCCATGCCTCAATTACTGGGTTTATCATTTCTTCTGTTGGTTCATCGGTAATAAAGTGTCTACATAATTTAGTTGAAACAAATTTTATGCACATCGGGTGTGTTGCTAAATCATGAATTACTTTTGCAAGTTCCCTTTTTGCATCATTTTTATATTTTTTGCCTAAAACTATCTTGTCTCCTTTTTGATGCATGTCTTGATCAAACCAAACATCTCCTGTTTCTAGAGTTTTTCTACTCCATTTGTGACTCCAGCCTGTCATAATATATGCTAACTGAATGACATCCTCTTGTGTATATCCTGCACTTGGCGATACAGTATGAAGTTCTAATAATTCCCTTGCATGATTTTCATTAATGGTGTCTCGTGATTCAACTCCTCTTTTCGAGTTAGGTCCAACAGACTCTGAGTTATCAAGATGATGAATCATGCACCATGACGTTGTTACAGCCTGCACCATATCTTCAAAAGTTTTAACCATGTTGGGCCTTATAACTTCACGTTGGTAAGGGCCGGTACTAAACTCTGCTAAGAAATCTTTTTCACTTATCGCAAAATGATTTCCCCAAAAAAGCCAGAAGCGCTCAAACACAGGTTGATCTCCATACTTTGTTTGATAATGACGAATAGCATGCTCGTTTAATTCAAAATATCTCTCACCAGTTTTAATTCGTAACTCATCTTTTGCTTTTCTGTATGCATTTTTATCATTCTTAAATTTTTTTCTTAATACTTCTCTGTCGCCGTATACCCATTCCCCATATTTTTTTCGTAATTCTTTTTCTGTTGGGATAGAGCCTTTCCATAAAAAATCAGGAACTGAGTTTAATTGGTTTAATGCCCAACTGAGAGGCTCTTGGGGACGCTCATCTTGTGGTGATAATCCAAATGCAACTCTTCTATAAAAATTTAATGACATAAGACAAAAAACTAGTTTACATATATTTTGAAATTATAAAATAACAATATTAATGAATAAAGTATCACTAAAAATTTGTGGAATAACGAATGCCTTGTCAGTTAAAACCGCACACAAAAATAAAATAAAATCTCTTGGTTTTGCCAGTAATAATTTAAATGGACCCAATACTGCATCAGATAAAAAAATTCAGTCACTAATTAAAGAGTGTAAAAATTACAAAATTGAATCAGTTTTACTGAGTCGTTACGTTTCACTTGATCAATTAATTCAGCAAATTGATTTTACTAAACCAAAAACTATTTCATGCTCTTACCATTTCAGTAAATATGAATTACAAACATTACGCAAAACTTTTAAACGGCTCAAGATTGGAATTTCAATTAATCCGGAGAATTTTAATCTGCGCTATATTAAAAATATCAAAAATTTAATCAATGTTATTTATTTCGATATGAACGTATACAAAAAAAGAAGCATAAAAACATATTCACTCAATAAGTGCATTAAACAAATTAAATCTATTAAAAACTTATCCATTCCTGTTTTTATAGGTGGAGGGATCAATGGAGTTAAAGCAAAGCAAATAATTAATTTAGTGAAACCTGATGGTATCGATGTTTCACGAAGTCTAAAAAATACAAAAAATATTATCTCATCAAAGAAACTAAAAAATTTTTTGAAAGAGATTGCGGTAGCTTAATTTTTTAATCACATACTGATCTTTCAAATCTTTTAGTAAATCTTTTATTGTTAATTGAGTTTCTGGATCTCTAAAAAATGGATCTAAATCAATGAGTGGAAGTAAAACAAAATCTCTTTCTTTTGCTCGGGGGTGCGGGATTAATAAGTTTTGATTTCTAAATTTTTTTTTACCCCAAAAAATTATATCTAAATCAATCTTTCTTGGCCCATTAACTATTCTTTTATTTTTTTGTAATTTTTTTTCAATAAGTTGAATATTTTTCATTAATTGTACTGGCATCATCTTTGATTGAAGCTCAAGCACACTGTTATAAAAATAATTTTGATGCAGGTAGCCGTATGGTTTTGATTTATAAATATTAGCTATTTTGGAAATTTCACCTAATTTATTGAGCTCACTAATTGCGGCAGAAAAATTATTTTTATAGTTTCCAACATTAGTACCAAGGGCTATGTAATATTTAGTTGGATACACTTACTGACTCTGCACCGTATCTTTTTGCAACTTCTGTTTTATTGACCTTAATTGTAACTTTTTTTAATTTAAATCTTTTTTCTAACATATGAGAGGAAGAGATAATTAATTTCTCTAGGGTATGGTGCTTTGATTGACTTATATATTGCTTTAACGATTTAGTGATACCAGAGTAGTCTTTAAGATTTGACATTGACTCTAAATCTTTGCCTTTAGGCACAGCATAACTAAAATTTAATGTAACTTTAAGTAATTGTTTGTTTTTTCTTTCCTGTGGGGTAATTCCTATATTGGCAAAAACTTTTAGATTTTTTATTTCTACATTAAACATAAATTTTTATACACTTTCAGTGCTTGATAGGTTTCTTTTACATCGTGGACTCTAAACATTTTTACTCCTTTTTTATAGCAGTAAAGAGCAGATGCTAATGACCCTCCAAGACGGTTGCTAACATCGCTTTTATCTATTCCATTTATCCAACTTTTTCTTGATGAGCCCAACAAGATGCCACAATTATTAATTTTGAATTTCTCTATATTCTGCATAATTTCTAAATTTTGTGCTAGGTTTTTGCCAAAGCCAATTCCTGGATCGAACCAAATTTTAGATTGAGGTATTTTGTATTTATCTAATTTTTTTAGAGTTAATTGAAAAATTTTTCTAATATCATTCACGACATTTTTATAAGAATTAACCTTTGATTGCATTATTTTAGGTGGAGCGGGTGTATGCATCAGTACCAGCCCATTTTTGAATTTTTTAGTAAGTTGAAAAAGATCATCAGACCCTCCAAAAATATCATTGATAATATGTGCGCCATTTTCTAAAGCAAATTCTTGGGTTTCAATTTTTGAAGAATCAATGGAGATGATAAATTGGTCTTTTGGTAATTTTTTTAGAATGGGTGAGAGTTTTTTTATTTCATCTTTGTAAGTAATTGGGTCGCTACCCGGTCTAGTACTCTCTGCACCAATATCAATTATTTGAGCGCCATCATTTAGCATTTGCTTAATAGATTTTAATGCATCAGATGTTTTGAAATTTTTTCCACCATCACTAAATGAGTCTTTGGTAACATTACAGATGCCCATTATTGTTGGGGACAGAATAGAAAATTCAGAATTATTTAATTTCATTATTTTAGTTGCTCTTTGTATATCGCCAACAACCTATTAAACATTTTTGAAGAAGAGCTAAACCATTTTATTGAAGGAATAGATGATACATTGATAACTCCTTTTCCTGAACCAACTAAAATTATTTCATCTGCACTTTCTAAATCTGCAAATTTAATAAATTTATTACGATAATCTTTGCCTATCTTAGAAAGAAGAAACTCTAAAGTTATTCCTCGATAAAAATTACCTTTAGGTAGAAAGATGTTGTTGTTTTTTATTACTATTAAGTTTGTTGTAGAGCCTTCAAGCAAATTTTTATTATGAACAAATAAAATCTCTTCTTTTTGCATGTCGATTCCTTTTTGAAGGGATAGTATTTTTTTATATTGTAAATTTTTAATTGAAGGATTTGATCTTTGATAGTTGATTAACGTACATTGAAAATTTTTTTTTGGACGCAGTCGCGGTCGAAGCGATAGCGATAGAATATTTTTTTTAATTGCCACTCTTAATAGATGATCATATTTTTTTATTCTTAAGTTATGTGGCATCAAATCAAAAAGCTTATTACGAGTTAATGAAAAAGGGATATTCAATTTTTTTAAACTCTTATTAAGTTTAAAAATGTGTTCATCTAATAAAACAAATTTTGGTTCCTTTCCAAATAATCGAATAGTAGTGAAAACACCTGTTGAGCCCCATAAGTGATCATAGGTGGTTTTTTTAAAATTACTTAGCCTGTAAGATTTTTTGAATAAGAAATTTGCCATCAACTGTCAAAAAAGAGTCAGGGTGAAATTGAAATCCATAAACATTATTAATAGTATCTTCTATCGCCATAGCAACATTAGTTTCAACACAGCGCATTGTTATTTTAAGATTTTGATGAGAAAAAGGCTCTTTTAGTTTCAAAGAATGGTAGCGACCCCCTAATAATATTTTATTAGGCTTAAATAAGGAGCTTTCCTTTAAGACTTTAATTCTTGATTGATATCCATGATATATTTTTTTTTGCGGGATTATTTGGCCTTTTTCAGCATACAAAATTTGTTGAAACCCTAAACATATACCAACTATTTTTTTTAAACCTTTGTATTGATGATAAATTTTTTGTGTTTCCGAGTAGTGAGAAGGATCACCAGGTCCAGGGGAGAAAACTATAATCTTGCAGGAATCTAATTTTTTTTTATCAATATTAAAATAGTTTGACACATAAGTTGGGGCAAAGTTATCAAGCAAATGCACCAAGTTGTAAGTAAAAGAGTCCTCGTGATCAATGACGTAAATCATATTTTAAATAAATCTAAAAGTGATTTTGCTTTGATATAATTTTCTTTGTATTCTTTTTTTGCTTTACTATCAATGACGACACCACTTGCAGCTGAAATTTCTGCACGTTTTTTAAAATTCAAAAGGGCGCGGATAATAATATTAAAGCGCATATCGCCGTTCGCGTTAATATAACCAAAGCTACCGGTATAAATATTTCGATTTAATCTTTCCCGACTATTTAAAAGTTTTAACGTATTAATTTTTGGACAACCAATGACTGATCCACCAGGCATCATTGCTGAGATGATATCATGATTGCTCGTCTTCTTTTTAAGTGTTCCTTTTATCTCTGTTACATAATGATAAAGGTCTCTATATTGTTCAACACTTTTTAATTTTGAAATTTTTACACTGCCAGATTTGCATATACGAGATAAGTCATTTCTCTCCATATCGACAATCATATTATGCTCCTTACTTTCCTTTTCATTTTTTTTAAAATAACTCATTGCATATTTAGTTGTCATTTTTTTAGTACGGTTTAGAGTTCCCGCTATAGGTTTTGTAATAATTGTGTTTTTCTTTTTTGTAATAAGTGTCTCTGGGGAACAACTAATAATACTGTAATCTTTATCACGTATTAAAAAACTCTCGGGCGACTCATTCATGCTCATCAGTTTCCAGAAAAAATTAACAGCATCAATATGGGATTTATTTGAATAAGTTTGACAAATCTTAATTTGATACGTTTCTCCCAATTTAATTTTTTTAGAAAAATACTTAAAGAGATTTGAATATTGTGATTCATTTAAATTTAAATTAAATTTTTTTTCATGAAAATGGTTATTATTTTTTTGTGAAGGTATTTTTTTTCTAAAGTTTTTTAATAAACTTTTTATAGTGATGTTTTTTCTTATTTTTATTAAGGTCTGAGGTTTGTAAACTAAACCTGGATAAAAATTTGATGTTTCTTGTTTAGGTAACTTAATATCAATATTCTTACATAAAAGTTCATAACCAAAAAAACCAACATAGCAGTTAAGTTCTTTGATTTTTGAATTTGGTTTGTTGCATTTGATGTTCAAAAAACTTTTAAAATTCTTTGAGTTAAGGATAATTCTTTCATTAAAATCTGTATAAACATCAAATCCACCAATAGTTTTATAGATTATTAGTGGTTTATTGGATTGAAAAATCTTATTAAGGTATTCTTTATTGTTCAGCACAGAAATCTATTATAATTAGGTAAGAATTATGGAAAATACTTTTATTCAAAAAATTGTTTTTTTGCTTGTATTATTTTTCTCCAGCGTGGTTTTATCGCATGGAACTGTTATTATCACCAATGTAGAGCATGATGATGGCTATATAGATGTTAAAATTTATGACTCAAAAGATAGTTTTTTGAAAGAAGATGAGGCGGTTGAGGCGGTTAGAAAAAAAGTTAAGAAGGGCCGAGTTGAAGTTCCGCTATCCAACATTCATGAGGGTGAAATAGCGATTGTTGTGTATCACGATGAAGATGGTAATGGTGAATTAAAGACAGGTATGTTTTGGAGACCTAAAGAAGGTTTTGCGTTCAGCAACAATTATTCACCTAAAGGACCACCAAAATTTAAGAAGGCAGCAATCATGTTAGAACACGGTGTGCCTGTAGAGATCGAGTTAAACTATTAACAATAATTGAAAAATTTATGGTCTTAAAGATTCACAACACATTATCAGGAACAAAAGAAACTTTTGAGCCTGTCGACAACAATCATGTACGAATTTATGCGTGTGGCCCAACAGTCTATAATTATGCGCATATTGGAAATGCAAGAATGGCCGTTGTGAATGACCTCTTAGTGAATGTCTTAAGAACACAGTTCGAGAAAGTAACCTATGTATCGAACATAACAGATATTGATGATAAAATTATAGATGCTGCCCATGAGCTCAACGAGCCAATAAAAAACTTAACAACAAAATATACCAAAATTTATAACGACGATATGGGTTATTTAAATGTTAAACTTCCCGATATACAGCCACATGCGACTGATCATATCAGTGAGATGATAGATCTGATAAAAAAACTAATTGAAAATAATTACGCTTACGAAAAAGATGGGCATGTTCTTTTTCATGTGCCAAGCTTTTCAAAGTATGGAGTTTTATCAAAAAGAAATCGTGATGAACAAATTGCAGGAAGTAGAGTAGAGGTAGCGCCTTTCAAAAAAGATCCTGCAGATTTTATTTTGTGGAAACCATCGCCAGATCCATTGCCAGGTTGGGAGTCTCCTTGGGGTTTTGGTCGTCCAGGCTGGCACCTTGAGTGTTCTGCAATGTCTGAAAAGACATTAGGGTTACCATTTGATATTCATAGTGGGGGGATGGATTTAGTTTTTCCGCATCACGAAAATGAAATTGCACAGACTTGCTCCTTAGATGATAATCATGAACCAGCGAGTTTTGCAAAGTTTTGGTTTCATAATGGGTTTGTAAACGTTGAGGGTGAAAAAATGTCCAAATCTATTGGAAATATTAAGTTAGTTCATGACCTTAAAAAACAATACAAAGGAGAGGTGTTAAGATTAACGCTGTTGTCCGCTCATTATAGGCAGCCTTTGAATTGGACAAAAGAAATTATAGATCAAAACAGCAAAATGCTTGATCGTTTTTATCGGTCTTTAAAAGAACTACAAGATGTAGAAATTTCTTCCGATCTTGTTTCAGAAGACATTATGGAAAGTTTATTGGATGACCTTAACACCCCTAAAGTTTTAGCTAAACTTAATACGTTATCGAACACATTATCGTCAGCTGATACTGATGAAAAAAGAAATATTAAAAACAATTTAATAGCTACAGGAAAAATTCTTGGTGTAATGCAAGAAGATCCAAATATATGGCTAGGCTACAACCAGACAGCAAATCCTGAAAAAGAAGAGATAGAAGGGTTGATAAATCAACGCAATGAAGCTAGACGCAGTAAAGATTTTAAATTAGCCGATCAAATAAGGGATAAACTTAAATCTAAGGGTATAGAAATAGAAGATACAAAAAACGGGACTATTTGGCGAAAAGACTCATGAGCAACAACATTATAATCACCTTTCCTGATGGAAACACAAAATCAGTAGAAAAAGGAATTTCAGGATTTGACCTAGCAAATCAAATTTCTAAATCACTTGCTAAGGAAGCAGTTGCTATAAAAATAGATGGTAAGATTTGTGATCTATCTCTTCCACTTAATAATGACTGTAAAGTAGTAATCATTAAAAAAGAAAACGATGAAGCGCTTGATATAATAAGACATGACTGTGCACATGTCATGGCAGAAGCTGTGCAATCTTTATATCCAGGCACACAAGTTACAATCGGCCCTTCAATTGAAAATGGTTTTTATTATGATTTTGCTCGAAAGGAACCTTTTACAATTGCGGACTTACCAAAAATAGAAAAGAAAATGCATGAAATCATCAATAAGGGTGAACAATTTACAAGGGAAGTCTGGACACGAGATGAAGCTATAAAATTTTTCAAAGATAAAGGCGAAGAATATAAAGTTGAACTAATTGAAGATTTAAATGCCGATGAGGAAATAACCATTTACAAACAAGGGGAATGGTTAGATCTTTGCCGTGGTCCTCATATGATGAGCACAAAACAAATTGGTAAAGGTTTTAAGTTAATGAAAGTTGCTGGAGCATATTGGAGAGGTGACTCAAATAATGCAATGCTAACACGCATATATGGAACAGCATGGAGAAATGAGAAAGAATTAGAAAGTCATTTATTACAAATTGAAGAAGCGGAAAAAAGAGATCATCGTAAACTTGGAAAAGAAATGGATTTATTTCACTTTCAAGAAGAAGCTCCCGGTGCAGTTTTTTGGCATCCAAAAGGCTGGCGCTTATTTCAATCCTTAATAAGTTATATGAGAAAAAGACAAGATAAAGCAGGTTATGTAGAAACAAACACACCTGACATGATGGATAAATCTCTTTGGGAAACATCTGGTCATTGGGATAAGTTTAGTGAGATGATGTTTAGAACAGAGGCCAAAGATGAAAAAATATATGCTATCAAACCAATGAACTGCCCAGGGGCTGTAGAAATATTCAAACAAGGTTTAAAAAGTTATCGTGATCTTCCTTTTCTTTTATCTGAGTTTGGGAAAGTGCACCGTTATGAGCCGTCAGGTGCGCTACACGGCTTAATGCGAGTGCGAGCCTTTACGCAAGATGATGCCCATATCTTTTGCACAGAAGATCAAATAACCGAAGAGAGTAAAACAGTTTGTGACTTAATTCTTAGTATCTATAAAGATTTTGGATTCAATAATGTTAGAATTAAATTTTCTGATCGACCTGAAAAGCGGGTAGGAGATGATGCAGTATGGGATAAAGCAGAAGCAGCATTGAAGCAAGCTATGGAAGCAACTGGGCTCGAGTACACGCTCAATCCCGGTGAAGGTGCCTTTTATGGACCTAAACTAGAGTTTGTTTTGCGCGATGCTATTGGGCGAGATTGGCAGTGCGGTACTCTTCAAGTTGACTTGAATTTACCTGGAAGGTTAGGTGCAACATACATCGCTGAAGATGGTCAGAAAAAGACGCCGGTGATGCTTCATAGAGCTCTGTTTGGCTCTTTAGAGAGATTCACTGGTATATTAATTGAGCATTATGCGGGGCATTTGCCGTTTTGGTTATCACCATTACAAATCGTAGTTGCTACAATAACATCTGATTCAGATAACTATGCTTTTGAAGTTAAGGATCAATTAACGAAAAATGGTTTAGTGGTAGAGGCTGACATACGAAACGAAAAAATAGGTTATAAAATTCGTGAACATAGTAATGCTAAGGTACCTGTAATTCTTGCGGTTGGAAAAAAAGAAGCTGATGAGCAAACTGTTTCTGTTCGAAGACTTGGTAGCCAACAAACTTCAACAATTAAGCTAGATGAATTGATAAAGGATCTTAAAAAAGAATCGCTTTCTCCAATAAACTAATATGACAAATATTAAAGTAGGACAGTTTCCCTCAACACGATTAAGAAGACTTCGCATGAAAGATTTTTCAAGAAGAATGATCAGTGAAAATACTTTATCAGTAAATGATCTGATATGGCCCATTTTTGTTTGTGAAGGAAATAACATTGCCGATGAAATAAAATCAATGCCTGGTGTGTTTAGATATTCAATTGATAATATCTTAAAAGAATTAGAAAATGTTGTTAACCTAAGAATACCTGCAGTTGCCTTATTTCCTCAAATTGATCATGCACTAAAAGATGAAAATGGATCACAAGCAATTGATGAAAATAATTTAATTTGCAGAACTATAAAAGCTATTAAACAAAATTTTCCAGATCTTGGAGTGATATGTGATGTTGCACTTGATCCGTATACAAATCATGGACATGATGGAATTATTATTGATGATATTATCCATAATGATGCAACGTTAGATATATTGGAGAAGCAAGCACTTGTTCAAGCAATAGCTGGTTGTGATATTATTGCTCCATCAGATATGATGGATGGAAGAATTGGAAGAATAAGAAATATTTTAGATCAACACAAATATGAAAACACTTTGATCCTCTCATATGCAGCAAAATATGCATCCAAGTTTTATGGTCCTTTTAGAGATGCTATTAGTTCCTCTGGGAATTTAAAAGGGGGGAGTAAATCGTCCTACCAGATGGATGTTGCAAATAGTAACGAAGCATTAAGAGAAGTTGCGATGGATATTAATGAGGGCGCAGATATGGTTATGATTAAACCAGGCATGCCTTATCTTGACATCATTCAGCGTATTAAATCAGAATTTCAAATACCAACATTTGCCTATCAGGTGTCAGGGGAATATTCGATGATTAAAGGAGCTGTTAATAATGGTTGGCTCGACTCTAAAGTTGTTAAAGAGTCTCTTTTATCATTTAAAAGAGCTGGTGCAGATGGTATTTTAACGTATTTTGCTAGAGAAATTGCAGAGGAATTACAAAATGACTGAAATAAAGTTTGAAGAAAGAAAAACGATCGAACAAGTTGAGGAGTCAACTGAGTTAGCCCCTAAGTTTGATAAAGATGGTTTAATACCAGTCGTAACTACTGATTTTAGTTCTGGAGAGGTTTTGATGCAGGGGTACATGAATGAAGAAGCACTAAAAAAAACAATCCATTTGGGTGAGGCTGTCTATTATTCTCGAAGTAGACAAACATTGTGGCACAAAGGTAAGACTAGTGGTCTTGTTCAAACAGTTAAAGAAATAAGAATTGATGACGATCAAGATTGTGTATGGTTAAGAGTTGATGTTCAAGGTGGGGCTAGTTGCCATGTAGGGTATAGGTCTTGTTTTTACAGAAGTGTTCCCTTTGGAGAAAATAGCTCTACAACAATTTTAAAGTTTGAAGAAAAAGAAAAGGTTTTTGATCCAAAAAAAGTCTATGGTGATGCTCCTAATCCAACAAAACTATAATCTTATTTACAATTAAATATAAAGGCATAAAGCAATACTCTATTTATGACATCTACATTAAAATTTATTGAAACAAGTAAACTGCCAACTGATGTTGGGGAATTTACAGTTCATGCTTTTACAGATGAAAAGGACTCTAAGGATCATCTAGCGATAGGTATGGGCGATTTATTAACCAATGAACCTGTTTTATGTCGAATTCATTCACAGTGCATAACAGGTGAATCGTTTTTCAGTATGCGTTGTGATTGTCGATTTCAATTAACAGAGTCATTAAATCAAATTGCAACAAAAGGTCGTGGAGTTGTCTTTTATCTTCAACAAGAAGGTAGAGGGATTGGTCTATCAAATAAGATTAGAGCATATAACCTTCAAGACAAAGGGTTAGATACGGTAGAAGCAAACCATCAATTAGGATTTAGAGAAGATGAAAGAGGATATGAGATTGTATCCGATATGGCGAATTTTCTTGGAATAAAAGAAGTTGATTTAATGACGAATAATCCAAAAAAATTAAAAGCACTTGAGGCAATGGGTGTAAAAATTAATCAACGTGTTCCACTTTCATCCAATACAAATAAGTATAACGAGAAATATATTTCAACAAAAATAAAAAAACTTGGTCATTTAATTTAATTTCTTTTAATGACTAAGCCTGAAGATTTAATAAAAAAACTAAACATGATCTCTCACCCAGAAGGGGGGTATTTTTCAGAGTCATTTCGTGATGACAATAATAATGTTAGTTTAATTTATTACCTGCTTCAAAAAAACGAGTGGTCTCATTGGCACCGTTTAACTAAAAATGAAACTCTTCATTTTTATAAGGGGGATCCTCTGATAGTTTATATTTCTAAAGATGGTATTGACTACTCTTCAGTAACCATAGGTGAAGATGATAATTTTCATTATACTGTTGGGTCTCAGAACTGGTTTGCTATGAAGTCAAGTGGGGCGTATAGCTTAATCGGGTGCACTGTTGCGCCGGGGTTTGATTACAAAGATTTCGAACTTGCACCCGCTGATTGGAAACCCACAAATTTTAATATTTCCTAGGGGTAAGTGCGTCCAATTTTTCTTTGCTTTCATTAGATTTGTTTATATATCTATATTAATTCAACAAAGGAGAAAATACGATGGATGCCGAAAGCAAATGCCCAGTAATGCACGGTGCAAATACAAAAAACAAAGGGGAAGGAACCACAAATAGAGATTGGTGGCCTAACCAATTAGATATAAGTATTCTTCATCAACATGATGAAAAATCTAATCCAATGGGAAAAGATTTTGATTACCGTGAACATTTTAAAAATATTGATTATGATGGATTAAAAAAAGACCTTAATGATTTAATGACTGACTCCCAAGATTGGTGGCCAGCGGATTATGGTCATTATGGACCTTTCTTTATTAGAATGACTTGGCATGCAGCTGGAACATACAGAACAGCTGATGGTCGCGGTGGTGGTGGCACTGGCGCACAAAGATTTGCTCCTTTAAATAGTTGGCCTGATAACGGAAACTTAGACAAAGCAAGAAGATTGTTATGGCCAATAAAACAAAAATATGGAAATCAAATTAGCTGGGCTGATTTACTTATTTTAGCTGGTAACGTTGCAATCGAATCAATGGGTGGAAAAACATTTGGTTTCAGTGGAGGTCGACCTGATATTTGGGCGCCCGAGGAAGATATTTACTGGGGTCTTGAAACAGAGTGGTTAACAAATAAAAGATATTCTGGAGATCGTGTTTTAGAAAATCCTTTGGCCGCAGTTCAGATGGGACTGATATATGTAAATCCTGAAGGACCTGATGGAAACCCTGATCCACTAGCGAGCGCAAGAGACATTCGAGAAACTTTTGGTCGTATGGCAATGAATGATGAAGAAACAGTTGCATTGACAGCGGGTGGACATACGTTTGGTAAAGCACATGGTGCAGGTGATGCTGGTCTAGTTGGACCGGAGCCAGAAGGTGCGCCGATGGAAGAAATGGGTTTTGGATGGATAAGCAAACATGCTTCTGGAAAAGGAAGTGACACCATCACCTCTGGTATTGAAGGTGCTTGGACAACTAATCCTACTAAATGGGATAATGGTTATTTTGATTTACTCCTTGGTTACGATTGGAAGCTAACAAAGAGTCCTGCTGGTGCAAATATCTGGCATGCAGTAGATCAAAAAGAAGAACATATGGCACCAGACGCAGAAGATGCATCAAAAAAAGTACCAACAATGATGACAACTGCAGATATGGCGATGCGCGAAGATCCTGAGTATAGAAAAATATCTGAGCGTTTTCATAAAAATCCTGATCAGTTTCAAGATGCCTTTGCACGCGCTTGGTTTAAGCTACTGCACCGTGATATGGGACCTAAGACACGTTATATGGGACCTGAGTCACCAGCAGAAGATCTGATCTGGCAAGATCCTATTCCAGCAGGAAATTCTAATTATGATGTCAATGCTGTTAAAAGTAAAATTGAGAACAGCGGATTATCTATTCAAGAGATGGTGGAAACAGCTTGGGCGAGTGCCTCTACATATCGACACACTGATATGCGTGGCGGTGCAAATGGTGCGCGCATTAGATTAGAACCACAACGAAGTTGGGAAGTAAATAAACCAGATCAGCTGAATAAAGTTCTTGGTATCTTAGAGGGGATAGCCTCTGATACTGGAGCAAGTGTTGCTGATGTAATCGTTCTTGCAGGTAATGTTGGTGTAGAAAAAGCTTCTGGCAAATCTGTTCCTTTTACTCCTGGAAGAGGTGATGCAACACAAGAGCATACAGATGTTGAGTCTTTTGCTGTGTTAGAGCCTGAAGCTGATGGGTTTAGAAACTATCTAAAGAAAAATTTCACGGTAACGCCCGAAGAATTTTTATTAGATAGAGCACATCTTCTTGGCCTAACAGCTCCTGAAATGACAGTCCTTGTTGGAGGAATGCGAGCTCTTGGAATTAGTTCGGATGATAGAGGTGTTTTCTCTAATGCAGGAAAACTTGATAATAGTTTCTTTACTACTCTTCTTGATATGTCAGTAAAGTGGGAAGCTACAGGAAGTAATTCGTATCAAGCTTCTGATCGTAAATCAGGCGAGAAAGTTAGAAGAGCTTCAAGAACAGATTTGGTGTTTGGGTCGAACTCTCAGTTGAGAGCTTTAGCTGAAGTGTACGCGCAATCAGATAATCATGATAAGTTTTTGAATGACTTCATCAGCGCATGGAACAAAGTCATGAATGCTGATCGCTTTGATTTATAAAAGTAAAAGCTAAGACTAATTATTAAAGCGGAAATTATATTTCCGCTTTTTTTATTTAGGCATATTCGTAGCGCCAGTTTCTAAAGATATTATTTTCCCATCTTTAAATTTGTACACTGCCATTACCGCTTGCGTATTACCATCTTTAAAAGTAACAAAAGAATGGTGAACACCTATTTCATCGTTTTCATAAACAATTCTAGAGCGATCTCTGTCTTCGGAAATGTCATCGCTCATAGCCCAACCAATTACGTCTGATTTGGAAAGTTGTTTTCCTGATGAGTGCATCGTAAATTTAAAATCATCATGAAGAACTTCATTCATTCCGGCTTCATCTTTTTCTTGAAATACTTTGTCGTATTTTTTTAATATTGACATTATTGTCTCCTATTTTTAATTTGTTATATATGAGAGGTTTTTTTTTAAAATTATTAATAATTAACAATAATTATCTTTCTTTAACATAAGGTTGACCGATTGCATTTGGTGCAATTGCTTTTCCAACAAAACCAGCCAGCAAGACAACTGTTAAGACATAAGGAATGGCTTGAATTAATTGCACTGGAATTGTGCCAATCGCAGGCAACTCAACACCTTGTAAACGAATTTGCAGCGCATCCGTAAATCCAAATAATAAACAAGCAATGAGCGCTGTCTTAGGATGCCATTTTCCAAAAATCATTGCTGCTAAAGCTAGATATCCTCTTCCTGCTGACATCTCTCTAAAGAAGTTTGCATTAACAGCCGTAGATAAGTGCGCACCTGCAAACGCAATTAAAACACCGTTAATTGCAAGCGCTTTATATCGCATTACAAAAACATTAATACCGGCAGTGTCAACGGCACTTGGATTTTCACCAACCGCTCTAACGCGTAATCCAAAACTCGTTTTGAAAACTACCCAATAAACAATGGGAACTGACAGATATGCCAGATAAACAAAAACGTAATGACCACTTAATATTTCACTATAAATTAAACCAATAACAGGAACCTCTCTTAAAGAGTCAGCAAACGGTAATGTAATTTCTAAAAAACGTTGCTCATCTGTGAGTGTAGGTGTTAAGCCTGCTTGTCCAAACCAAGCGGCAGCTAATGCCGTTGTTAAGCCAATAATTAATATATTTATTGCAACACAAGATACAACTTGATCACCTTTATGTGTTACGGATGCAAAACCATGTAACATTGATAAACTCACACAAATCACAATAGCCATTAACAATCCAATCCACGGGTTACCAAAATAATAGGAGCCTACGGCAGCCACAAACGCAGCCATCAACATTTTTCCCTCTAAACTAAAGTCAATGACACCTGATCGTTCAGCAAATATACCTGCCATTGCAGCAAAAACTAATGGAGTGGAAATTCTTAATGTTGAATTGATAAGAGAGGCGATGTCTAATAAAAATTCCATTAAATTTTTGCCTTTCTATTCAGTGTATTTACAAAAAAACTTTCAATTTGTGGTCTAAATAAATTTTCTAAAGCACCACTAAATAAAATTATAACTCCTTGAACAGCAACAAACATATAGCGGGTAATATTTGGCATATCAAAAGTAACTTCAGAGCCCCCTTGATATAAAATACCAAACAAAAACGCTGCTGGGAAAATACCGATAGGATGATTTCTTCCCATTAAGGCAACAGCAATACCAGTAAATCCATATCCAGCTGGAAAGCCTGCCACAATTTTATGATGCACCCCTAAAATTTCATTAATGGCCAGCAAACCTGCCAATCCCCCAGAGATACACATTGCAATAATTATATTTTTATACGGAGAGATACCTGCATAAATAGCAGCTTGGGTGTTGTGACCAACTGCACGCATTTCATATCCCCACTTTGTTTTCCAAACCAAAAACCAAACAAAAAAAGAAGCTGCTATAGCCAACAAGAAAGAGATGTTTAAAGGAGAGTATCGTATCTTAACTCCAAACAAGGCCGCAAATTCTTTAAAGGTTGGAAACCAAATTTCTTTTGGAAGGGCAACGGTGTGTGGTCCCATCTGTTTCATATCTCTGATGACATCAACTAAAAGAAAAACCATGAGAGATGATGCAATAAAATTAAACATGATTGTTGTAATAACAACGTGGCTACCTCTCTTCGCTTGAAGGTAAGCTGGGATAAAGGCCCATGCAGCACCAAAAACCACTGCACCTGCAATCGCTAAAAGCCATACAATGGGCACAGGCAAAAAACTAACATTAATTGCAACAAGAAAAACACCCAGTCCACCAATGTAAGCCTGTCCTTCACCACCAATATTAAATAAGCGGCAGTGAAAAGCGACTGCAAAAGCTAGGCCCGTGAAAACAAAGTTGGTGGTATAATACAGAGTGTAAGCAAACCCATCAAGATAACCAAAAGATCCATAAATAATTAACTTAACAGCTTGAATGGGGTTCTCCCCGGCAATGAAAATAAACAAGGCCGAAACCAATAAGGCTAGTGTTAAATTTACAAGAGGGACAATTAAATTTGATACCCACCAAGGCACTTTAGATTTATCGACTGCTGCTACCATTATGCAACCCCCGCCATTAATAGCCCTAACTCTCTATCGGTAACATCTTTATTAATTCTCTCTCCAACAATGTTGCCATCAAACATGACAAGTATCCTGTCAGAGAGAGATAATACTTCATCTAGTTCAACGGACACTAATAATATTGCCGCCCCTTTATCGCGCATATCAATAAGGCGTTGATGAATAAATTCGATAGCTCCAATATCCACCCCTCTCGTAGGTTGACCCACTAATAAAATTTTAGGATTTTCATTTAACTCTCTACTTAGAATAATTTTTTGTTGATTGCCTCCAGAAAAATTGGAAGTGATAAGTTGTGGAGATCTTGGTCTTACATCATATTCCTCCATAACTTTTTTTGAATACGATAAAATATCATTATCTTTCAGGATGGAAGATTTAGAATAAGGTTCTTGATCGTGGTAACCAAAGATCAAGTTTTCATACGCTTTAAAGTCAGTTACCAAACCCATTCGTTGGCGATCTTCTGGCACATGTGCTAGTCCTTTTTCTTTAAGCTCTCTTGGATCAAGAAGATTGTCTTTATCAGAAATCTTTTCATCGTTTAAATATATGGTCCCTGATTCCACTTTTCGAATACCTGATAACGCCTCTAGTAATTCTGTTTGACCGTTTCCTGTTACGCCAGCTAAACCTAAAATTTCACCTGCACGAATTTCAAGATTAACATTTTTTACTCTTGTCACATCCAGGTCATCTTTTACCGTTAAATTTTCAACTTTAAACACGACGTCGCCAAGCTTTGCTTCCTCTTTATTTAATCTCAAAAGAACACTTCGCCCCACCATCATTTCTGCAAGTTTTTCTTTGTTTGTATCAGTGGTTTTGGTATGACCCACAACCTCCCCTTGACGCATGACGGATACCTCGCTCGTTAAATCCATAATTTCATTAAGTTTATGGGTAATTAAAACAATTGTTTTACCTTCTTCTTTTAATGATCGGAGTATTTTAAATAATTCATCAACTTCTTGAGGAGTTAGTACCCCTGTTGGCTCATCGAGAATAAATATTTCAGCACCACGATACAAAGATTTTAAAATTTCAACACGTTGACGAAAACCAACTGATAGATCAGAGATGACTGAGTCTAAATCAATATTTAATTTATAAGTATCACATAAGTTTTTTAGATCTTGCTTTGCTTTTTTTAGTTTTTCACCAAAAACAAACTCCCCTTCAAAACCCAACACAATATTTTCAAGGACAGTGAAATTTTCAACCAACATAAAGTGTTGGTGCACCATACCAATACCACTTTCTATTGAGTCTCTTGGTGATTTAAGTTTTATTTCTTTACCGCTTACACTAATGGTACCAGAGTCTGCTTGGTACAATCCATAGACAATACTCATTAATGTAGATTTACCAGCACCGTTTTCACCGATGATGCCGTGAATAGTTCCTTGGGTAATTTTTAAATTGATGTTTTTATTAGCCTGAACGTGGCCAAATGATTTGTTGATGTTTTTTAATTCAAGAATAGGTGAGACCATAAATTTAATTTATTATTTTTGGTCTCACCCTAAAGTTTTAATTGCTTACTCTTGTGACCAGTCAGCAACTGCTAGTGAGCCGCTCACAATTTCTGCAGCAGCCGCTTCAACAGCAGCAGCCATCTCATCGGTTACCATGCCGTCTTCAGCAGCATAACCGACCATACCTTCAGCAAGTCCAAGAATATGAATTCCTGGCTCAAAAGTACCAGCAGCTGTTTTTTCTGCTTGTTCAAAGATAGTTAGGTCTAATCTTTTTAACATAGAAGTTAACATGCTACCTGGATGCATCCAGTTTTGGTTAGTATCAACACCAATTCCCATGATGCCACCATCGGCAGCAGCCTGAAGAACACCGATACCTGTACCACCTGCTGCTTGATAAACAACGTCCGCACCTTTATCGATTTGTGCTTTTGTTAACTCTGCACCTTTGGTAGGATTGTTCCATGCTTCAGGAGTTGTACCTGTCATATTTGCATGAATTTCAATATCAGGATTAACGTAAAGAGCTCCTTGCTCATATCCACCTTGGAATTTTCTAATTAGTGGAATATCCATTCCACCAACAAAACCAATCTTACCAGATTTAGATGCCATAGCAGCTAACATACCTACTAGAAAAGATCCTTCATGCTCTTTGTAGCACGCTTGGTAAATATTGCCTGCAGGATCATCAAGCCAACATACGTCCACAGCAACAAAGTTTACATCAGGATATTGTGGTGCAATAGCAGCAACTGCATCTGCTTGAGCAAATCCCATTGCAACAACTAGATTAGCTCCTCTATCAGCAACTTTTCTCATACCCTGTTCGATTTGAGTATTATTTGCTGCTTCGAACTCAATCATTTCCCAACCAAGTTCATTTTTTACTCTTTCAGCAGTTCTAAATGCTAATTCATTAAATGATTTGTCGAATTTTCCGCCTGAGTCATAAATTACACCAATTTTATTTGCAAAAAGATTTGATGAAAATACGAGTGCGAAAGATACAACAAAAATGCTTAATATTTTTTTCATAGTTAATATCTCCTCATTATTTCCGAAATAGATAATTAATTGATATCATTATTATCCTAAAAAAAAATTAATAAAATTAATTATAATTTTATATCGTGGATAAATGATCTAGGTTCCCATATATCTGTCACCTGCGTCACCAAGGCCAGGGACAATGAACTTATTTTTGTTCAATTTAGCATCAATTTTACAGGTAAAAATATGGAGGTTGCGATGATTTTTTTGCAAGTTTTTAATTCCCTCAGGTGCTGCAAGTAAAGATACTAAAAAAATATCTTTTACCTTAACCCCTTTATTTTTTATTAAATTAATTGCCGCTATAGATGAATTGCCAGTTGCTAACATAGGGTCAAGAACCAGTACTTTTTTATTTTTAGTTTTAGGAAGTTTAAATAAATATTCGACAGGCTCGTACGTTTGCTCGTCACGATATAATCCGATGTGACCTTTTTCTGCATCAGGCAAAAATTTTACAAAACCTTCTAGCAGACCTAATCCTGCTCTTAAGATGGGAACCAATATAACCTGTTGAGCTAAATTTACTCCTGTAGTTTTAGTCAAAGGTGTTTGAACAGAAATTTTTTTATATTGGAGATGTTTTAGTACTTCTGCAGCTATTAAATAACTAGCTTCATTCATAGTTTGTCTAAATAAAGAATTGGAAGTTTTTTTATTTCTTAAAATAGTCATTTTGTATTCTAAGAAAGATGATTTAATAGATGTAATCATAAATATATTACATATATATATTTAATCATAAGAGCAATGCGGATATTTTTATTTCTTTTATTATCACTATCCATTTGGGGCTGTACTACAGTTGAGGTTACAAAAGAAGTCATCAAGGTAACCAACACAATCACTGATCAAGTAAAAGAGGTAATTCCAAAAAAAGAGACTGAAGAACAAGAAACTATAGACGAGATTTTAGAAGAAAAAGAAATAGAAGAAGAGATTGAAATAATTGAAGAGACACAAGAAGAAGAAAAAAATATTGTAGCAAGTCAGCAAAAACTTGCAGAGATAAATTTTATTGGAAAAACTGAAAATCAAATTCAAAATCTACTAGGAGAGCCTCAACTATCTAGAATTGATGGGGCAGTTTATACAATGCGTTATAACAGTGATAATTGCCGGCTCTTCCTTTTTTTTAATCAAAATATTGGAAATAAAAGGGTCGAGTACTTCGAGTTAAGAAATGCTATGGCTGATCTCTTAAATTCGAAACAATCTTTAGAACAATGTTACCGCGAATTTAATTTAATGAATTAACTCTATTCAATTTCAATTAATAAATCTTTAGTCTCCACGTTATCGCCAGAGCCTACATGTAATTTTTTTATCGTTCCACTTTTCTCTGCAGAAATAATTGTTTCCATTTTCATTGCTTCAATAACTAACACCCTATCACCCTTGATAATTTTATCACCGGCACTTACAAATATTTTCGCAACTTGTCCTGGCAAAGGAGAACCTATATGATTTAGATTTCCATCTTCTGCTTTTATCTTTACTGAAATATTTTTGGAGAATTCTGTATTTTGAATTTCAATAGTTCTTGGCTGACCGTTTAATTCAAAAAATACTGAACTGGACCCACTTGCATTTGGTTCACCTTTTGCCAAATAACGAACAATGAGACTTTTTCCTTTATCGATAGGCAGAGAATATTCTTTATCTTGTACCGGGCCATAAAAAAATAACTCAGTTGATAAGATTGAAGTATCGCTGAATGTTTGACGATGTGTCATAAATTCTTCAAATACTTTTGGGTACATCAAGTGCGAAGCCAGTTGTTGATTAGATATTTTTTCTTCATATTTTTTTTCTAGATTTGTCTTTTCTTCATCTAAATTGATGCTTGCTAAAACTGATCCTGCTCTTTTAGTAAGCGGTTTCTCATTACCAAGAATTTTTTTCTGCAGCTTTTCTGGAAAACCACCAAGAGGTATACCTATCTCCCCTTTAAAAAACTCCACTACTGAAGATGGAAAAGATATCTCTTTATTTGGATCCAAAACATCTGCTGGAGTAAGATCGTTGGTAATCATATATAATGCCATATCTCCAACAACTTTTGACGATGGGGTTACCTTGATAATATCACCAAACATTGTATTAACCTCAGCATACATATTTGCAACAAGTCCCCATTTATCAGTTGTAATCCCAAGAGAACGTGCCTGCTCTTTAAGATTTGTAAATTGCCCCCCAGGCATTTGGTGTAAATACACATCTGAACTGCCGCCTTTGAAATCGGTTTCAAAAGCCTTGTAATTACTTCGCACCTGCTCCCAGTACAAAGAGGCTTCACGTATATGTTCTTCATCCAATTTTGGATCAGCATGGTTTTGTTTCATAATAGAAACAACGGAACCAAGGGCAGGTTGAGAAGTTAATCCACTCATTGAATCCATTGCCAAGTCTACAATATCTATTTTCTCTTCAATAGCTGCTAGTACTGTTGCTGAAGATGTGCCTGATGTATCGTGTGTGTGATAATGAATTGGTAAAGAAATTTCATTTCTTAGTTCTTTAATTAACAGTTTAATAGCGGCCGGTTTGCATAAGCCCGCCATGTCTTTTATCGCGATGATATGCGAGCCTGCTTTTTCAAGTTCTTTAGCAAGATCAATATAGTATTTTAGGGTATACTTTTCTTCTTTAGGATTGGTTACATCATTCGTATAACAAATAGTACCTTCACAAATTTTATTTTGATTCCTTACTTCCTCAATGGAAACTTTCATATTATCAATGAGGTTTAATGAATCAAAAACTCTAAATACATCAATCCCGGCCTGGGCTGCCTCTTTAACAAAAAACTTTACGACGTTATCGGGATAGTTTTTATAACCAACAGCGTTAGAGCCCCTTAAAAGCATTTGCTTTAAAATATTAGGCGCTTGCTGATTTATTTTTGCTAGTCTGTCCCATGGATCTTCTTTTAAAAATCTCATGCTAGTATCAAATGTTGCACCGCCCCAGCACTCAATTGAAAACAATTCAGATAAGTTATTACTATAAAACTCAGCAATGTTAATGAGATCATCAGTTCTCATTCTCGTTGCCAACAGTGATTGGTGCGCATCACGCATCGTCGTGTCAGTAATTAATGTGTGTTTTTTATTTTTAATATCTTGAGTAAATTTATCTGGGCCTAATTGTTGTAATTCCTCAACATAATTTTTAACTTTCTCATTTTTTTTAAAAAAAGGAACAACCGGGTCTACTAAATCAAAATCATTTGTTCTTCCTTTTATATCTTGGTGACCATTAACAATAATATTACCAAGATAAGATATGATTTTAGATGCGCGGTCTTTTTTGGGTTTATAATTATAGAGCTCTTTGTTCGTATCAACAAAGTTAGTATTATAATTACCTAATTTAAAATCATCATTATTAATAAGCGACTCTAGAAAGACAAGATTGGTTTTAACACCACGAATTCTAAATTCACGCAGCGCTCTATCCATTCTTCTAATGCAATCTTCAGTCGTTTGTGCCCAAGTAGTTACTTTAACTAATAAGGAGTCATAATAAGGTGTAATAATTGAGCCTGCAGCGGCTGTTGCGCCGTCTAACCTTACCCCAAAACCTGAAGCTGATCTATAGGTCATAATTTTCCCGTAGTCAGGCATAAAATTATTCAAAGGATCTTCAGTTGTAACTCTACATTGAATTGCATACCCGTCCAGATGGATATTATCTTGATCAGGTAGCGCTGGGTCCTCCCCTATTTTTGTTCCTTCAGCAATTTTTATTTGCGCCTTCACAATATCAATCCCTGTTACCTCTTCAGTAACAGTATGCTCAACCTGAATTCTTGGATTAACTTCAATAAAGTAATGTTGATTATTTTTTTTATCATATAAAAACTCAACGGTGCCAGCGCCACAATAGTTTACATGTTTAGCAATCTTAACAGCAGAAGCACAAATACTCTCCCGCGAATTTGTTTCTAAAAAATGCGCAGGCGCTCTTTCAATTATTTTTTGATGTCTTCTTTGAAGTGAGCAATCTCTCTCATATAAGTGGACGATGTTGCCGTGCTTATCTCCTAATATTTGAACCTCTATATGGGCAGCATCTTCTAAAAATTTTTCAATAAACACCTCATCTTTACCAAAAGCTTTTTTGGACTCACTTTGAGCAAGTTCTATTTGTTCAGATAGTTCTTCTGCTGAACGCACAACTCGCATACCTCTTCCACCACCGCCCCAGCTTGCCTTAACAATAACAGGATAACCAATCTTATTAACTTGTTCGTGAATGTTCTTTTTATTTGCCTCACTGACCTTTACTGAAGGGATAGTGCTCACACCAGCTTCATCGGCAACCTCTTTTGCTGCTGTCTTGTTACCTAATCTGCTCAGTATTTCAGGAGTGGGTCCTATGAAAGTAATATTATTTTTTTCGCACAAGTCGGCAAACTCAGGATTTTCAGATAAAAAACCGTAGCCAGGATGAATGGCATCAACGCCCGCTTTCTTTGCGATGTCGATTATTGAATTAATATCGAGATATGCCTGAATTGGACCTTTTCCCTCACCCACAAGATAACTCTCGTCTGTCTTAAAGCGATGTAATGCAAATCTATCTTCTTTAGAGTAAATAGCAGCGGTACGTATACCAGACTCTTCAGCAGCTCTAAAAATTCTAATAGCTATTTCGCTTCTGTTAGCAGCTAATATTTTTTTAATTTTTTTCATTTTTTAAATACAAGCAGTGTTTTGCAATCACACACTGATCACAAATCGGTTTTTGCGATTTGCATGTATATCTTCCGTGCAAAATAAGCAAGTGGTGGGCAGTTTTTAGCCATTTTTTCGGTGTTATCTGCTCCAAAACTTCCTGCGTTTGATCTGCAGTCTTTGTTTTTGCCAACCCAACTCTGTTGGAGACGCGATAAACATGGGTATCAACTGCAATTCTAGGAATATTGAGAATTTCATTTTGATACACACTTGCTGTTTTATTTCCAACTCCAGGCAAAGAAGTAAGCTCTTCAAAGTCTGTAGGCACCTTGCCCTTATAATCTTTAACTAAAATTTTAGAGAGATTAATGACGTTCTTGGCCTTAGAATTATAAAGTCCTATCGTCTTAATATAACCTTTTAATTTTCGCTCACCCAAAGTAATCATATCTTTTGGAGATTTTACAATCTTAAACAAATCTTTTGTTGCTGCATTTACCGACTTATCAGTTGCCTGAGCTGATAATACAACAGATACTAAAAAGGTATAGGGATTGCGGTACTTAAGTTCTGTTTTCGGCTCTCCAATTTTTTTAGCAAGAGATTTATAAACTGTATTAATTGTAACTTTATTCATTGAGACCACTTTAAAATAAAAATTTTTTATATAAATATTAATTTACAACAATATGATGAAAGAAAAAATTATACCGTATCAAAGTTGCTCGAAATCACTTTTTATTTTTCTAGGAATACTTCTCGTTTTATGGAGTGTATTGTTTTCTTTAATACTGATTTCATATGGCGCTTGGCCAATTACTATATTTTTAGGGGCAGAATATTTTCTTCTAGTTTATTTGGTTAGAATGTATTTTAAAAATAAAAATATTGCAGAAAATATTACAATAGATGCAGATGTAATTAAAATTGAAAAACTCAAACAAGATAAAATATCAAAGACTTCAATCTTTAAAACTTATTGGTCAAAAATAAATTTCTACAAACATAAAAATTTATCATCGCTAACAATAAGACAATCATCTCAAGAAGAAGAGATTGCTCCATTTTTACATTCAGATTTAAAAGAAAAACTTTATTATAAAATTAAAAACTACTTAGCGCTTAAGTAAAAACTTATTTTGTTTTTAAAAGAGAGCTCATATCAAAAAATCCTGATTTCTTTTTTGATATAAATACTGCAGCTTTTAAAGCTCCGCTTACAAAAATAGACCTGTTATTTGCTTTGTGATATAAATCTATTCTGTCATCCTTACTAATAAAGCTAACGGTATGCTCACCAGCTATTTCCCCACCTCTTGTAACAGAAAATCCTATATCACCACTTTTTCTTTTCTTTAAACTTTTTGTTCGGTCTAACACTTTAGTTTTATCTAGTTTAGTTTTGCGACCAGCGGCAGCATATTCTCCAAGTGAAAGAGCGGTGCCGGATGGAGCATCAACTTTGTGTTTGTGGTGTGTTTCAGCAATTTCAATATCATACTCATCGGCATGAAGGGAAGATGCGGCCTGTCTTACTAAATCAAATAAAAGATTTACACCAACACTCATATTGGATGACATAAGGATTGGAGTCTTTTTTGATAAAGTTTTAATTTTAGTTTTTTGTGCATTTGAAATGCCTGTTGTTCCTATAACTAATGCTGTCTTAGTGGCACTTGCAAGTTTAACATTTGATAATGTTGATTGAGGTGTGGTAAAATCTATTACAACATTAGCTTTTTTAAAAATTGATAATGCATTGCTTGTTATTAAGCTGGTTGAGTTAATGTCGGTAACATCGCTCATTTTTTTTCCAATTTTGGGATGGGCCTTATGTTCAAAACCGCCTATAAATATTAAATTTTTATTATTAAGTATTTGCTTTATGAGTTCTTGACCCATTCGGCCTAAACAGCCTGCAATACCTACTTTTATTTTTGCCATAAAACTTCTTATACTTTGGGTAAACTTGATTGAAAAGGAATTAAGTTAAATCTTCCCAAACTTCTTTTAATTTAGAGAAAAAACTTTGTGATTTTGGGCTGTGTTTTTTTGATGTGCCACCCTCTTTTTCAAATTCTTGTAAAATTGCTTTTTGCTTGCTGTTTAAATTTACAGGGATTTCGACGCTTACCTCTACATACATGTCGCCACGTCTTGTTTGGCGAAGTATACTCATGCCTTTGCTCTTTAATCTAAACTGCGTTTCTGATTGTGTTCCTGCAGGAATGTTTAATCTTGCTTTCTTTCCTTCGATAGTTGGCACTTCAACATCACCCCCAAGAATTGCTGTAGTTATTGAAATAGGAATTTGACAAAAAATATTTTCTTCTTCTCTCTCAAACAGTTTATCCTTTTGTACTTGAACAAAGATGTATAAATCTCCGTTACTAGCTCCTCTCTGTCCAGGCTCTCCTTCTCCAGAAATTCGAATTCTTGTTCCATTATCAACGCCAGCAGGAATTGATACGGATATAGTCTTTTGTTTTTTTAGCTGACCAGTTCCACTACATTTTAAGCATGGGTTTTTAATTGATGATCCCTCACCACCACATGTTGGGCATGGTCGCTCGATAGAAAAAAATCCTTGAGTGGATCTTACCTTGCCGTGTCCTCCACATGTTGAACATGTACTGGGGCCTGACTTATCAGCACTACCTGTTGCAGAACATAAATCACAACTTTCATATCCTGGAATTCTTATTTGAGATTTTTTACCAGCAAATGCCTCTTGAAGAGTAACGGACATATTATAGCGAAGATCACTTCCTCGTTGCGGCCCTCGTTGTCTAGAGGAACCTCCAAAACCGCCACCAAAAAACTCTTCAAATATATCTGAAAAACCTCCTGCAAAATCTCCAAAACCTTGAGCACCGCCCATACCTCCTTGACGAAAAGCATCATGACCATACTGATCGTACGCAGCTCTTTTTTCTGGATCTTTTAAAGCCTCATAAGCGGCAGTTGCTTCTTTGAATTTTTTTTCAGCTTCTTTATCATCCTTGTTTCTATCGGGATGATACTTCATCGCAAGTTTTCGATAAGACTTTTTTATTTCATCATCACTAGCGTTTTTTTGTACGCCTAGTATATCATAGAAGTCTCTATCTGCCATGCACGCCCCTTACAGGAAAATATTAAAGAGTGTTAATCTTTTTTATTTTCGTCAACTTCTTCAAATTCCGCGTCCACCACTTTTTCATCCTTTTTATCAGAAGAAGGTTCTTCCCCAGATGGGTCAGGTTGTGCTGCACCAGCTTGTGGATTTTGTTTATAAATCGCCTCACCAAGTTTTAACGATGATTGAACCAGAGCTTCAGTTTTAGATTTAATAGCTTCTATATCATCTCCGTCTTTAACTTTTTTAAGCTCTTCAATGTCTGCGGTAATTTTGTTTTTATCATCTTCAGGAACTTTATCACCGTGCTCCTTCAAATTTTTCTCAGTTTCATTAATTAAGCTGTCTGCATGATTTTTCGTATCAACAGATTCTCTTTTTTTCTTATCAGCTTCAGCATTTTCTTCTGCTTCTTTAACCATGCGCTCAATTTCATCATCTGATAACCCGCCAGATGCCTGAATACGAATTTGCTGTTCTTTGCCAGTGGATTTGTCTTTCGCAGAAACGTTTACTATGCCGTTTGCATCAATATCAAAAGTAACTTCAATTTGTGGCATTCCTCTTGCTGCGGGTGGTATTCCTACTAAATCGAATTGACCTAGTAACTTGTTATCAGCTGCCATTTCCCTTTCACCTTGGAACACCCTAATTGTAACAGCGCTTTGATTATCTTCTGCGGTAGAAAATACTTGGCTTTTTTTAGTTGGTATTGTTGTGTTTTTATCGATGAGTCTTGTAAATACACCTCCTAGTGTTTCAATTCCAAGAGACAGAGGCGTAACGTCTAATAATAATACATCTTTTACATCGCCCTGTAATACGCCCCCCTGAATCGCTGCGCCAGAAGCAACAACTTCATCCGGGTTAACACCTTTATTAGGCTCTTTGCCAAAAAAGTTTTTTACTAGTTCAGTTACTTTAGGCATTCTAGTCATTCCGCCTACAAGAATAACATCATCAATATCCGCTGCTTGCAAACCAGCATCTTTTAGTGCTTGCTCACAAGGCTTCAAACTTTTATTTAATAAGTCACCAACAATAGCTTCAAGTTTTGCACGAGAGAGTTTTATCGTTAAGTGCTTTGGCCCTGTTTGATCAGCTGTAATGAATGGAAGGTTAACCTCTGTTTCAGTAGAGCTTGATAATTCTATTTTTGCTTTCTCTGCAGCTTCCTTTAATCTTTGTAGTGCAAGTTTATCAGACCTTAAATCAATTGCATTATCTTTTTTAAATTCGTCAGCAAGATAATCGATAATTTGTAAATCAAAGTCCTCTCCACCTAAATGAGTATCACCATTGGTAGACTTAACTTCAAATACACCGTCTCCAATTTCTAAAATTGAAATGTCAAACGTACCACCACCTAAATCATAAACAGCAACAGTTCCTGTTTTTTTCTTATCAAGACCGTATGCAAGTGCAGCAGCTGTGGGCTCGTTAATAATTCTTAAAACTTCTAGACCTGCAATTTTTCCTGCATCTTTTGTTGCTTGTCTTTGAGCATCATTGAAGTATGCTGGAACAGTAATAACTGCTTGAGTGACATTCTCGCCTAAGTAGCTCTCAGCAGTTTCTTTCATTTTCTGCAAAACAAAAGCGCTTATTTGACTTGGGCTATATTTTTCACCACGGGATTCTACCCATGCATCTCCGTTATCACCTTTAACAATTTTGTAGGGCACAAGTCCGCTGTCATCTTTGACAATTTTGTCTTCAAAGTTTCTTCCAATTAATCTTTTTATGGCAAAAAGTGTATTCTCTGGATTTGTAACAGCTTGCCTCTTTGCAGATTGTCCGACTAACTTTTCTTTTGACTCACTGAAGGCAACCATCGAAGGGGTAGTTCTTGCTCCTTCTGCATTCTCTATAACTTTTGCCTCTTTACCATCCATAACGGCAACACATGAATTTGTGGTACCTAAATCTATTCCAATAACTTTTGCCATAATACTTTTGTCCTATTTTGATAATTTTTTGCCTAATCTAGTAGGCTATTAAGAATATGGTATGAAACTTTAAAAATACAAGAAGCTGTTATATTTATTTGTTTTTATTGTATTTTCTAAGTTTTTGGGGATTTTTAATCCTTATTTTTAGGCTCTTTTTCGTCTTGACTGTCTGAGGTGTTATTTTGTTTAGGTTTTTTAGATACTCCAACCATCGCTGGTCTTAGCAATCTATCGTGCATCATATAGCCAGTCTGAATTTCTTGTACCACAATGCCCTCATCAAGATCATCTCTTTCTACCTCCATCATTGCTTGATGAAGGTTGGGGTCGAATTTTTCATTCATTGAATTAATTTTAGAAATGCCATTTTTTTCAAGCGCACTAGAAAATTCTTTTTGAACCATTTTAAGTCCTTCTATCAAATTTTTAATAGACTGCGGATGATCCTCTTCCTGATTAATTGCAGATAAAGCCCTCTCAAGATTATCGCCAGGAGATAAAATATCTCTAGCAAAGTTGACACTTCCGTATTTAATTGAGTCAATTTTTTCTCGATCAAATCGTTTACGTAAATTTTCCATTTCGGCTAAAACTCTTATTTTGTCTTCTTTTAAAGTCCTTACTTCTTCTTGAAGTCTTTCCTCTTCACTCTCTTCATTTTCTTCTTCAGTACTATCTGCTTCGACTTGAGTTTCATCATTTTTTGTTGAATTGCTCTCTTCTAAATTTTCATCTTTATTTTCAATTATTTCCTCTTTTTCAATTTTCTCTTTAGTTTCTTGTTGATCGTTTTTTTCTTTATTGTTCATTATTTTAAAACCTTTCCTATAATTTTAGATGTATAGTCAACTAAGGGGACAATCTTTGAATAATTTAATCTTGTTGGCCCAACCACTCCTATTGCTCCTACAATTTCTTGCTCTTTATTTTTATATGGGGCCATTACCATAGAAAGACCAGAGTGTTTAAATAAAAAATTTTTAGATCCAATAAATATTTGAACCCCTTTTGCTTTTGCTGCATTTTCTAATATTTCAATGAAGGTGGTTTTGTTTTCAATTTCATCAAATAGTTGTCTAATTTGATCTAAGTCTTTTGATATTATTTCATCTTTTAGCAACTTTGATTGACCGTGTAAGAAAATATAAGGATTGTTTAATTTAGGCTCTATTTCAACTATTCCTTTTTTTACAAGTTTTCTTGAAATTTCCTCGAGGCTTGATTTGGATTTGGTAATTTCAGTTTCCACAAGTCTTTTGATTTCAGCAATGTTTTTATTTCTAAACTTATCGTCAAGATAGTTTGATACTTGCAATAATTGTGAATTAGTAAACTTTCCACTATCATCGATTATTCTGTTTTCAATCTCTCCATTTTCATATGCCAAAATTGACATAATTTGTTTTGAGTTTAACCTTATAAATTCAAGATGCTTAAGATTTTTTTGGTACTTTGGTGCTATTACAATACCTGCATAGTTAGAAAGCCCAGATATTGCTCTAGAAGCCTCATCTAGTACTTGTTGGTAAGACTTGCTTTTTGAAGAACCTAATTGTTCTATATTTTCTTTTTCTGATTTAGAAATTCTTCCAAACTCTAACAATCCATCAACAAAAAAGCGCATCCCTTTTTCTGTTGGCACTCTCCCTGCGGATGTATGCGGTGAAAACAACAAACCCTCTTTTTGTAGATTAGACAATACAGCCCTAACAGATGCTGATGATATATCTAACCCAGCCCTTTTTAAAACAGTTTCAGATCCAGATGGAGACCCTGTCTCGAGATAGCTCTCAACTACACTTTTAAAAATTTGTTTTGTTCTGTCACTCAGTTCTGAATACAAATTTTTTTTCATGATCAATATATTGGTGCAATGTTTTTAAAATTCAATTAATAGATACTTATTATGAGAAAAGATAGAGCGTTTGACGAATTAAGGGAAATTGCTTTTGAAACTAATACGAATATCCATGCTGAGGGATCTTGTTTAGTAAAGTTTGGCAATACCCATGTAATATGTACTGCGTCTATTGATGAAAAAACCCCTCCTTGGTTGAGAGGGTCTGGTAAAGGCTGGGTAACTGCTGAGTATGGGATGCTGCCTCGGTCAACAAACACCAGAATAGACAGAGAGTCTGCAAAAGGCAAACAGAGTGGGCGAACTCAAGAAATTCAAAGATTAATAGGAAGAAGCCTTAGATCGGTTGTTGATTTAAATAATCTTGGTGAGAGACAAGTAAAGGTAGATTGTGATGTAATTCAGGCAGATGGAGGCACTAGAACAGCTTCTATAAGCGGAGGGTTTGTTGCATTGTACTTAGCTATTGATAAACTTAAGAAAAGCTACAACATTGAAAAGCCAATTATTAAAAACTTTGTTGCGGCTATTTCTGCAGGAATTATAGATAATAAGGCTCGTGTTGACTTAGATTATGATGAGGACTCTGCTGCAGAAGTTGACGCTAACTTTGTAATTTGTGACAATGGAAAGATCTCTGAAATTCAGGCAACGGGTGAGGAGTATTTCTTTAGTGAAGAACAGTATCAAGAAATGTTTAGGCTTGCAAAAAGTAGTATAGAAAAAATTATATCAAAACAAAAAAACGTACTTAATTTAAATTGAAAAGTTTATTATTTTTTTCTCACAACAATAAAAAAGTCTACGAAGTAGAAAAGATTTTGAGAAGAAAAGATATCAAAATATTAAATTTAAACTTTTATAATAAAATTAAAGAACCCATTGAAAACGGAAATAGCTTTGCTGATAATGCCAAAATTAAATCATCTTTCGGTTTAAATATGTTTGAGGTGCCGTGTTTTGCTGATGACTCAGGAATTTGTATTGAGGCACTAAACAACAAACCTGGGATAAAATCAAAACGATTTTTAGAAAAATTCAAAACGCATGATAATGCTTTTGAGTATATCATTTCCAGTGTAGTTAATAAAAAAAATGATAAAGCTTTTTTTAAAACTGCGATTTGTCTAAGTATAAAAAAAAATCACCACATTGTTTTTGAAGGAAAAGTAAATGGAAGAATATCAAAAAAGCCAAAAGGTAGAAATGGTTTTGGGTATGATCCAATTTTTATTCCAGATGGATATAAAAAAACATTTGCAGAAATGAATTCTAAAGAAAAAAATACAATTAGCCATAGGCTGATTGCGCTCAGAAAAATGGAGTCTTTTTTATTTAATTAATTTGAAGTGCCTGACCTTTATTTATTTGAAGAATTCCTAACTCTCTTTCAATAAGATTATTTTGAAAATAGAAATTTCCGTCTACTCCATCAAATTTCAAGTTTTTATTATCAACTAGGTTGTAAAAATCTTTTAGTTTGTATTTATTATTTATTAAATAGGCTAAAAGCCCGACCAAATCATAGGGCAGGGTTGAAACCCTCATTAAATCTTCATCATAAAAAGTCTTATATTCACTAACAAGGCTGCCTCTTTTATTATATTCAACGCCTGGAAAAATTGCATTTTGTAGAGATGGTTCATTGAAGAAAGCTATATCATCCCATGCTCCAGTTCCAACAAATCTAACTATATTAGGATCAATGTCATAATATGCTAGTAAGGGCGCAACTTGTAAAAGCCTTATTCCATAATCAGCTATTAAAACATGGGTAAAGTCATAATTGTTTGTCGTAGTAAACCTCTCGAGTCTTTTCAATCTTTGTTTTGACTTTTCATCTTTTTTTAGAGCAAGAAGTTTTTTTTGTCTGTTAAGCTCAAACTTTCTCAACTCATATTTACCTAACTCTTTTATAGCGCTTCTTATGTCTTCTAAGTTTTCTTTATATGAGGCTCTATTAACAATAATAGAATTACTATTTTGAGAAAGAGCATCTACTGTCTCGTTAATCTTATACCCATATGTGTTTTCAGGATAAATAACAGCAACATTTGAATCATCGGGCAAATATTCAAATATGGTTTTAATTTCATTGTAAGGGAAAAAATTTATTAAAAAAATACAATCATTTGCTAATGATCTTTCTGAAGAAAAAGAAAAGAAAAGAACTCCGTCATTACAAAATTGATTTAATCCTTTGGTGTTTTCACTACTTATAGGCCCAAAGAAAACTGTGCCTGGCTCAAGATTATTTTTAATATACTCATTAAGATTTAATTTATTATCGTATACATGAATATTAAAGCTCATGTCTTTTATTTCTCTTTTGTAAACCGCTAATTCAATTACATTCAAAAATTGGTTAACAATTTTTGGATCATCTTTTTTTGAAACTAAAACTCTAATTTTATTAGATATAATATTGTTAAAATTTTTATACAGTTTCCCTTCTGCTAATTGAATTTCTTCTTTTTTAAGATCTGAAGTTTTTTCATTTGTGGTTTCTGGCTTATCTTCTAAAGGGCTAGTTACATTAATTTCTTTGCTACTCAGCTCACTAGAATTATTTACTGGAGCACAAGAAAATAAAAATATAAAAAGAAAAAAAATGGATAAAATGCTTAATGGCCTATACATTGTAGCAACACCTATAGGAAATATGGGGGACATAAGCAACAGAGCAATAGATACACTTAAAAATGTAGAATTTATTATTTGCGAAAACCCCAAACATTCAAGAAAACTAATGTCTAAATTAGGCATTAAAAAGAAATTAGTGTCATTGCACGATTACAACGAAGAAGAAATTACCAAAAATTATATTAGCAAAATACAAAAAAACCCTGTGGCGTTGATTTCAGATGCAGGATCCCCTCTAATTTCTGACCCAGGATATAAACTTTTGCGACAATGTATTAGGGAAAATTTTTATGTTACTACAGTGCCTGGTGCTTCATCAATAATTTCAGCACTTCAATTATCAGGACTTCCAATTAATGATTTTGTTTTTATTGGGTTTGCGCCAAAGACTGAAAAAAAGCTTCTTGATTTTTTCAACCCAATAATTTCTGAGCACAAGACAGCAGTATTATTTGTATCGAGTCATAGAATTGTTCAATCTCTAATGGTGATATCTTCATTGTTTCCAACTAGAAAGATTTCTGTTTGTAAAGAAATGACAAAGCTTAACGAAAAAATATTTTACGGATTTCCAAATGAGGTTCTTAAGGTGCTTTTATCTAATAAAAAATATTCTTTAGGTGAATTTGTTGTTGTTATTGAGGGTGAAAAAAATATCAGCAATCTTGATAAGAAAATTATCAGCTCTGAGGTTGAGAAGATAATTAAGAGACTTTTAGAAAAATTTTCTTTGACTGAAACCGTCGAAATAGTGCATAAAATTAGTTATATTGAAAAAAAACAAATATATAAAAAAGCATTAGAAATTAAAGATGAAAACAATAAATAATTTGATTAGCTGTTCGTTAGCTCTTTTTTTTCTATATGCTTGCACCCCTGCAAATATTCTAGGAACTGGGGCTGGAAGCGCTATGGTAATTGCTGAGGGAGATCGCAGCATGGGCACAGTAATAGATGATGCAACTATTAAAGTAAATATTGCTGCAAAATTTATTAGCTCTGAAGATAATTTATTTGTGGACGTTAGTACAACGGTGCTTAATGGAAGAGTTTTGATGACTGGTTTAGTAGATAATCAAGAAGTAAGGATAGATGCGGTTAGGCGTGTTTGGGAAGTTGAAGGTGTTAAAGAGGTAATAAACGAAATACAAATTGGAAACAGGGCCAGCATAAAAGAATATGCAAACGATGTGTGGATTAACACGCAGGCAAAAGGTCTTGCTGCTAAAGCAGTGGGGCTAAGAGTAGTTGCTTATAATTTTGAGACAATTCAGGGAAAAGTCTATATCGCGGGAATAACGTCTAGACCTGAACAACTAGAAGATCTTATTAATGCTGTTAAAACCATTAAAGGTGTAAAAGAAATAGTAAATTACGTTATTATAAAAGAGAACTAATCATTTTATCTTGGGGCCCATTTTTTCACCTCCTAATATGTGGACATGAAAATGTGGCACTTCTTGCCCTCCATCACTGCCAGAATTAGTAATAATTCTATAACCTGAGTCTTTAATACCAAGTTTTTCAATCACTACATTTATTTTTTTAAAAAAATTATCAACTATATCTTTGTTATTGTTGTAAACAAAATCTGAAAAATCAACACACTTTACTTTAGGCACACCCAAAACATGTACTTTTGCGGCAGGATTAATATCTTCAAAAAACAAAACATCATCATCCTCATAAATTTTTTTACATGGAATTTGACCTTTGATTATTTTGGCAAAAATATTGTCGTTATCGTACATTTTTTCTTTTTAGTATTTCTTTTTCCAATTCATTAAATTTAATTTTTTTTGCTGAAAGCAAAACAAACAGGTGGTACAAAACATCAATTGATTCTTCTATTGTCCTTTTTTTAGATCCTTTTAAAAAATCTATTATAAGTTCTGAGCTTTCTTCACCAAATTTTTGGGCTATTTTTTTTTCCCCTTCTTTGAATAACTTTTTAGTATATGAATTTTTTTTATTAGACTTTTTTCTAAGCTCAATAGTTTCGTATAAATCTGAAAATAAATTTTTCATCTACAATCTCACAGCAATATTTTTTGTTTTTAAAAATTCTTTTACTTCCATTATACTAATTTCATTAAAATGAAATACTGAGGCAGCGAGAAGGGCATCGGCCTGTCCTTTTTCAGCCCCTTCATAAAAATGATCTATTTTTCCAACACCTCCGCTTGCAATAAGTGGAATATCAAGAATTTTACTTGCTTTGCTTAAAAGCTCTATGTCGAAACCAAGCTTTGTTCCATCTCTGTCCATTGATGTTAGCAATATTTCTCCAGCACCTAGATTTTGAGTTTTTTCTAACCAGCTAAAAGCCTCAATATTAGTGTTAATAGTTCCTCCATGGGAATGAACCATCCAAGAAGTGCCAATTTTTTTTACATCAATCGCCACAACTATACACTGATTGCCAAAATGCTCTGAAGCGTTTTTAATTATATCTGGATTTTTTATTGCGGCAGAATTTATAGAAACCTTATCTGCCCCAGCCATAAGAGAGTCTTTTATATTTTCAATTGATTTTATTCCACCACCCACAGTCAGAGGAATAAAAACCTCCTCAGCTGTTTTTTTTAAAACATCAAGCATTGTGTCTCTCTCTTCAAGTGAAGCACTGATATCTAAGAAACAAATTTCATCTGCACCATTCTCTGAATAAAATTTTGCTTGCTCGACTGGGTCGCCTGCGTCAACGAGATCAATAAAGTTTATTCCCTTTACAACCCTTCCATCTTTAACATCAAGACACGGAATAATTCTTTTTTTAAGCATATGCGTCTAATAATTTGTCTGCTTCTTTGAGGTCAATAGACCCAACATAGAAAGCTTTACCTGCTATAACCCCTTCTAATTGTGGTGTATAAATTTTTTTTAAACCCTTAATATCTTCAATGTCCTTAAGCCCGCCACCAACAATAAATTTTTTAGAAGTAAGTTTTATATTTGATGAAATCATATTTAAATTTAAACCAGAAAGCATTCCATCATTCTCAATATCAGTTAGAACATATCCTTTTATCTGTGTTTTGTCATAATGTTCAAAAATTTTAGCAGATGTAAAAGAACTTTTCTTTTCCCATCCATTAACCATTACTGTTTTGCCTACGAGATCAAGTGCTACATAAATTCTGTCTTTGTAAGATTCTGCAAGCGCAATAACTTTTTCGATATTTTTGACTGCGTAAGAACCAATTATTAAATAGTTGATACCGATTTCAAAATATTTGTAGGCAATCTCGTTGTTTCTTATTCCACCACCTAGCTGAATAGGTATTGAAATACTCTTTCTAATTTTTTCAATTATTTTTGTGTTTATATCGTTTCTTCCAAAAGCCGCGTCAAGATCTACTAAGTGCAATCTAGTACATCCTTGATCTTCAAAAAACTTTGCTTGCTCTATTGGATTTTCATTAAATACTTCGCTTGTGTCATCCTTACCTTTTGTTAGTCTAACACATTTATTGTCTTTTAAGTCAATTGCAGGAAAAATTTTCACTATATTTTTTTATAATAGTAATAACCTTTTATGGGATTTCCATTAATATAAGCATACTGAGGATTTTCTCCCCACTTAACAAAGCCCTTGCTCTCAAAAAGTTGTATAGCCGCTGTTTGTGTTTCTCTTATATCAAGTTGAATACTGTTCTTGCTATTTTCTTTTGATTTTGTAACTGCATAATCAATCATTGCTTTAGCCAAACCATAACCCCTTGCCCATGGAGCAACAAAGTGAGACTGTATTCTTGCGATAGTTTTTTGGGCTTCGTTGTTAGAGGGATAAAAAGAAAGCTGCATTGAGCCCGCGATGTCATTATTAAGCCTTCCAACAATTAATTTATTTGTTTTTATTAATAGCATGCCGTTCCAGTATTTCTTTAGGACCTCTCTAGGTGGAACAGTTATCCAGCCGAAACCTCCTCCTGCCTTAATTGCTTGTTCTGTGTTATAGCATAGGTCTGCTAAGTCAGTGTTTGATATTGTTTGAAGCTCATCAACACTTATGTTTATTTGTTCTTTTGTTAAAACCGTCATAAATTTATAAAATCTTTAATTATGTTCAGTCCTTGATTTGAGCTTTTCTCAGGATGAAATTGACAGCCATATACATTTTCTTTGTTTACAATTGAAGGAAAATTTATTCCATATTTCGTTTCTGCAAGAATATCATTGCTGTTTGTGCAATCAAAATAGTAACTATGAACAAAATAATAATCATTTTCTGCTGGTTTTATTTTAGAATTTTTGTTTACAATTTTAATACTATTCCATCCCATATGAGGGAGTTTAATATCGGTGCCAGGTATTTTTTTTATTATCCCCTCAATCCACCCCAACCCTTGATGATTGCCGTTTTCCTCACTGTTGTCTGCTAGCAATTGCATTCCAACACAAATACCAAAAAAAGGTCTTTGTTTAATTTTTACAAATTTGTTTAACTCATCTTCCATGCCTGGAATTTTTTGTATGCCGTCCATGCAGGTTTTAAATGCCCCTTGGCCAGGCAAAACTACATGTGTAGAAAGTTCTAAATTTTTTGGATTATTTGATATTTGAATTTCTGCATCAACACCTATTAAGCTGGCAGCTTTAATGAAAGATTGTTGTGCAGACAATAGGTTGCCAGAACCATAGTCAACTATGGTGATTGTTTTTTTCATTAAACTACAGGACGCCTTTAGATGATGGTATAATATTTTTTATTCTTTCATCAATTGTTAGGGCAGTCCGAACACTTCTTGCAAACGACTTAAAGCAAGATTCTATGATGTGATGATTATTGGTTCCGTAAAAATTTTCAATATGAAGATTACATTTTGCATTATTGGTAAATGCTTTAAAAAATTCTTTAAAAAGCTCAGTATCCATTTCTCCAATTTTCTCCAGTCCTAACTCAACTTTCCAGACAAGCTCAGGTCTGCCAGAAAAATCAATGACTGTTCGAGAGAGGCTTTCGTCCATAGTTATATAAAAGAAGCCGTATCTGTTTATTCCTTTTTTGTCTCCTATTGCCTTATTGATAGCATCAGACAGGGCATACGCAGTATCTTCGACAGTGTGGTGAAAATCAACGTGTGTATCTCCATCAACGCTTAGCTCAACATCCGTTAAGCTGTGATGAGAGAATAACTCAAGCATGTGATCAAAAAAACCTATTCCGGTATTAATTTTTGACACCCCTGTTCCATCAATATTTATTTTACAGGCTATTTTTGTCTCTTTAGTGTTTCTTTCTATAGATGCTTTTCTCATAAACCCGCCTAATATCAGTGATATATAAAATATTCTAGGTAAATCACTTGATTAAAATAATTAAGTAGCCATTTTATCCTTAGAAAATAAGATAATGATAAAATCAACAACAATTATAGGTATTAGAAAAGATAATCTTGTCGTTGTGGCAGGTGATGGTCAGGCAAGTTTTGGCAATACCGTTATGAAGGCAAATGTAAAAAAAATAAGAAGGCTAGGTCAAGACAATTCTGTTATTTCAGGTTTTGCTGGCTCAACAGCCGATGCTTTTGCTTTGTTTGAAAGACTCGAATCAAAACTTGATCAGTATAAAAACCAACTGAAGAGAGCTTGTGTTGAGCTAGCTAAAGATTGGAGAACTGATAGATATCTTAGAAGGCTTGAGGCGATGATGATTGTTGCTGATAAAGATATAAGTTTGCTTCTGTCTGGAACTGGTGATGTAATTGAGTCTGATGATGGAATATTAGCTATTGGTTCAGGAGGCCCTTATGCCAACAGCGCGGCAAAGGCTCTAATCAAAAACACAGAAATGAACGCAGAAGAAATTGCTATCGAGTCACTAAATATTGCTGCTGATATTTGTATTTACACTAATCATAATATTATTTCAGAAAAAATAGAATTATAATGGAATCAAGTTTCAGTCCAAGAGAAACAGTTTCAGAGCTTGATAAATTTATTATAGGTCAAAAAAATGCCAAGCGTGCAGTTGCTGTGGCTCTTCGAAACAGGTGGAGACGCAAACAATTAGATCAAGATCTGCAAGATGAGATAGTCCCAAAAAACATTCTTATGGTAGGACCAACAGGTTGTGGAAAAACAGAAATTTCGCGTCGCTTAGCAAAGCTGGCTGATGCTCCATTTATAAAAGTTGAGGCTACAAAATTTACTGAGGTTGGATATGTGGGAAGAGATGTTGAACAAATTATTCGAGATCTTGTTGAAATAAGTATTAACAAAACTAAAGAGAAGATGGGTCAAGAAGTGAAAGCAAAAGCAGAAAAAAATGCAGAAGAAAAAATTTTAGACATTTTAGTTTCTTCAACATCAAGCCCGTCTACAAGAGAAACCTATAGACAAAAACTTAGGTCCGGTGAGCTAAACGATAAAGAGGTTGAAATACCAGTGTCTGCAAACCCTTCGATGAACCTACCAACCATGGATATCCCTGGGATGCCTGGTTCGCAAATGGGTATGATAAACTTAGGTGATGTATTTGGAAAAAATTTTGGCAAACAAAAAAAAATGAAAAAAATGACAGTGAAAGAGTCTCACGCTTATTTGTTACAAGAAGAAACAGAAAAGTTATTAGATCAAGATAAGATTACAGCACGTGCGCTTAATGATGTTGAACAAAATGGAATAGTTTTTATTGATGAGATAGATAAAATAACCTCAAGAAGTGAGAGGTCAGGCGCGGATGTTTCCAGAGAGGGGGTTCAAAGAGATTTGCTTCCACTCATTGAGGGAACGGCGGTATCAACAAAACACGGCGTTGTAAAAACTGACTACGTATTGTTTATTGCTTCTGGAGCTTTTCACTTATCAAAACCATCAGACATGCTTCCTGAATTACAAGGTAGGCTTCCAATTCGTGTTGAGCTAGAAAGTTTGTCTAAAGATGATTTTAAGCTCATTTTAACAGAAACTCAAAACAGTCTAATTAAGCAATATGTTGGCCTTCTTGGAACGGAAAAGGTTGAGCTTGAATTTGATGAAAGTGGCATTGACTCAATCGCGTCTTTGGCCACAGAGATTAATCAGAATGTTGAAAATATCGGTGCGAGAAGACTACACACCATAATGGAAAAGCTGTTAGAGGAAGTAAGTTTTAATGCTTCTGATATAGGTCCAACAAAGATAATAATTAACAAGAAGTTTGTTGAAACAAATCTTGTTGATTTAATAAAAAGTCAGGATCTGTCTAAATTTATATTATAAATATTGATTTTAATCTGATCCTTACCTAACGGTTATGTGTGATTAAAAAAATACAAATCGAGCTAATAATTTTAATAATTTTGCTAGCAAATGTATTGTTGTCTTACAAGGCAGACCTATTAATTTATGATTATTTTTATAATTTAAATTATGGATTAGGAGCGCCTTATCTTAAAAACTTTTTTACAAAAGTAACAGAGCTAGGTGACTCTCTTTGGTATTTTTTAATAACTTTATTAATGTTTATAATTTCTTTTGTTGGAAGAATTGTTAAAATAATACCCTCTAGACTTTGTTTTTTTTTAAGAAATTTGAGTATTTTCAGTTTTGTTTATTTATCTTTTGTTGGCATAGCTACTCAAATATTAAAACATATAATTGGAAGACCGAGACCTAATCACGCTGATATTGAAAGAGGTTTTGATTTTAATTTTTTTTCAACTGATGCCTCCTTTCACTCTTTTCCATCTGGTCACTCTTCAACTATTTTTGCTGTGACACTAATAATGATTTTATTAGCACCTCGTCTTAAGTTATTTTTTTTGTTTTTTGGTTGCGTTATTGCTCTAAGCAGGGTTGTTGTGGGCGCACACTTTACAACAGACATTATTGCAGGTGGTATGTTAGCATCAATTTCTTACAAAATTGTTGTATCAATTTTTGAGGCTCGCTTTGCTAAAATTTCAATTAAAGATTTAGAAATAAAAAACGCTTCCTTGTTAATAAAAACTAACATTGTTTTTATTATTATAGGGATACTTGTTACTG
>VMBT01000056.1_pt1 | contig 72658 bp, 63 predicted proteins | sample 4404301 | NCBI WGS metagenome assembly VMBT01 (sample SAMN12238535, study PRJNA552566) | marine metagenome | isolation source: Coastal seawater | place: USA: coastal Georgia, Sapelo Island | collected 2008-08/2009-08 | reverse complement strand
AGGAAAAGTATGGTGGCGGGGGCAGGATTTGAACCTGCGACCTTCGGGTTATGAGCCCGATGAGCTACCTGGCTGCTCCACCCCGCGATGTGGTGTCAGGAGTGCAGAAATATGGCTCTCTCCCCTCCTGATGGAGAAAGCTGGAGCGAGAGACGGGTCTCGAACCCGCGACTTTCAGCTTGGAAGGCTGACGCTCTACCAACTGAGCTACTCTCGCGGAACACAAAAGATTATTAGTGATTGACTGTACTTGTCAAGTGGGTTGTTCAAGAAATCTTAATCCTTGGTGCAGAGACATCGTAAGATGGAATTGTAACCACATCTGTTGGATGGCCCTAGGCCGCTTGGACAGCTTCTTGGCGAAACTGGAGTTCTGCAAGTCGACTGTAGAGTGGAGAAGTTCTCAACAATTGTTGATGGGTTCCGAGGGCAACCATTCTACCTTGGTCCATGACTGCGATTTGATCTGCATGAATCACGGTTGCCAGTCGATGTGCAATGACAATTGTTGTTCTCTCCTGCATCAATCTTAACAAGGCTTCCTGCACCATTCGTTCACTCTCCGCATCCAACGCACTGGTGGCCTCATCAAGTAGTAACAACTTGGGATCTCGCAGAATCGCACGAGCAATCGCCAGACGTTGACGTTGTCCGCCTGAGAGTCTCACTCCCTGCTCCCCCAGAAAACTATCAAAGCCCTGAGGCAACTTGTTCAAAAATTCTTCAGCATTGGCATCTCTTGTTGCGGCAAGCATCTCCTCCTTGGATGCATCGGGTTGACCGTAACGTAGATTTTCCCAAACGTTGGCGCTGAAGAGAGTTGGTTGTTGAGGGACAAAAGCGATATGCCGTCGAAGTTCCTGCAAGGGTAAGGAGCGCAGATCAATTCCCTCAAAGTGTATGGAACCCTGGAGAGGATCATAGAAGCGCAATAGTAACTCCAACAGCGTTGACTTCCCAGCCCCAGAGGGACCTACAAGAGCCATCGTCATCCCTGGTTCAATGTGTAAGTTGACGGCTTGTAATGCCAGAGAATCAGGACGAGAAGGATAACCAAAATGCAGATCATCTATCTCCACAGAGCCACGCACCAAGGAGGGTAGCGACTTTGGGGAAATAGGGTCTGTTATCTCGCTTTTTGCCTCCAGAAGTTCCATCAAGCGTTCTGTTGCTCCGGCAGCTCTTTGGAGATCTCCTATGACCTCACTCAGAAAACCCAGAGAGCTTGCGACAATTAACGCATAGAAGACAAACGCTGCCAATTCGCCAGGTGTCACTCTACCTGCCAAAACATCCTGACCACCCACCCACAGCATGCCTCCGATGGATCCAAGGACTAACAACATCACGATAGCGATCAGAAAAGCTCGCTGGCGGATGCGTTGAATTCCAGCATCAAACGCAGACTCAACGTGTTGTGAAAAGGACTTCTCGTCTACCTGCTGATGATTCATGCCCTGAACAATCTTGATGTGTTGTAAGGCCTCACCCACGTAAGCTCCTACTGAAGCTACTTTATCCTGGCTGGTCCTTGAGAGCCTTCGTACTCGACGTCCAAAGATGACAACTGGGGAAACGAGCAGGGGTACCGCAATCAACACGATGGATGTTAGCTTGGGGTTGGTCCAGAAAAGCCAGGCAATGCCACCTAAAAAGAGCAACACGTTCCTCAGGGCTACGGACAGAGATGATCCGATCACAGTTTGCAGAACCGTAGTGTCGGCTGTGATCCGTGCCTGGATTTCTCCACTGAGATTGGTTTCAAAAAAGCCTGGGTGTAACTGTAACAAATGTTGAAAGACAGCCTTGCGTAAATCTGCGCTGACACGTTCTCCCAGCCAGGAAACCAAGTAAAATCTTAGAAAAGTTCCAAGTGCTAGAAGTGTGACGAGTACAAGAAACAATAACAACGTCTGGGTCAAAGCGTCCGGGGATCCAGCTACAAAACCCTGATCAATCAATAAGCGCACTCCTTGTCCAAGGGAAAGAGAGACACCAGCGGTAGTGACTAGGGCGATCCCTGCGAACAGAATTCGCCATTTATAGGGTCGTAAGAAACGGAAGGCTGGCAGGAAGTTGGAGAGTTGTTTGCTTTTTGCTCGGGAACTGGTGTCAAGCATTGATGTTTGAGAAGTGAAGAATGGAAATTAGAGAGATTGCCATGTGAAGCATAGTCTAACACTATGTTCTCAAACTATGAAATGTTGTAAGGTGTTGTGTGAGGTTTCTTGAAACGTATGGCGGCAGATTCTCAATGATTTGAAGTATTGATCTGGAATCCTGATCAGGCGAGATGCTAGTCGGGTGTTAAGTTCCGATTAACTACTGTAGGGTTACAGTCACAGTTGCCTCATTTCAAAAACATGAAAAGAAGCGTTGGGACTGTCTGCAATGCTTTAGCTGGGCGAGTCTGATTATGTTGGTTCAGAGGCTCTGCTGGTTATGAACTGAATGCGACAATTGAATGAGCATTTTTGGGTAATCTCATTTTTCAAACTGTGGTTTTTCGATAGACCGATTGGGTTGAAGTACCACATCAATGGTTGTAAATCCTGCTTTCACGCTATAATACCGGTTGTTATAAGCGACTTCGCAGCGACGCATTTCCAGAAATTCCTCGATGTACGCGCACTCCTGGATGGCAGACTTGGGAATCAACTTCGGAGGTTTTTCCTCAGCAACTTGAGGAGTGGGGTTACTATTAGAACATGCACCGAGTAGCGCAAAAGACGTCATTGCAAAAGCTATTTTCAACATGATTGAATATTTCATTTTTGTTCCGGAACTTGTTGTGTTTTGTGTTGAACTGGCTTTCTTCGGCTAGAGTGCTGGTTCAACAATCTTTAATTTCAGTTGATCGCTCTAAGGATCAAAGGTTCCCAAATGAGTAAGGACAATAACCAAAGAAGACCACCCGACGATCCATTTGAAATGCTCTTTCAGGGTTTTTCTGAGTTGGTGGAAAACCTCTCACAGTTGGGAGATGCTTCTCCCGAAGAGTGGGAAAAAAGTTTTCGCAACCAAGCTAATCGTACAAATTTTACTTACAATTCAAATAATCAAAATAATCGACATTCTTCTTCTGCACCGAGTTCAGATTCCCCACCTGAGGAAAAACCAAAATATGACCAAGCCATCGGGGGCTTGGGTGAGAGAATGGAGCGCATTCGTGAGCTGGTTGAACTGCCATTACAGAAACCAGAAGTGTTTGAACGTTTGGGCATCAAGCCTCCCACTGGGGTGCTGCTCCATGGTCCACCAGGATGTGGCAAGACCCTAATCGCAAGAACTTTAGCCAAGATTGCAGGGGTTCGCTTTTTTAGTATCAGTGGCCCAGAGATCATCAACAAATACTATGGAGAAAGTGAAGCCCGACTGCGCAAGCTCTTCGACCAGGCTCAACGGGAAGCGCCAGCGATACTCTTTATCGATGAAATTGATGCGCTCGCTCCAAAACGTGATCAGTCTTTTGGTGATCTGGAAAAAAGAGTCGTTGCTCAGTTACTGACCCTGATGGATGGTCTGGACGATCGGGGCCAGGTTATTATTATTGGTGCAACGAATCGGCCGAATGCTCTTGACCCTGCTCTCCGCAGACCCGGTCGCTTTGATCGAGAGATTGAGATTCCAGTTCCGGACCAACAAGGACGCAGAGAAATTTTAGAAATTCACACCCAGCCAATGCCTTTGACTAAGGGAGTGGACCTTAACGATATGGCTCGTCGAACACATGGCTTTGTGGGAGCTGATCTGGCGGCACTTTGTCGAGAGGCTGCCTTGCAGGCTCTGAGGAGAGTACTCAAGAAAACACCAGTTACCCAGCTGGATTCGGGTTCTATCAAGGTTGGATTGCCAGACTTCGCAGCTGCTTTTCGGGAAGTTGAACCTTCGGCCCTTCGGGAAACTGTAATCAGCGTGCCAAATGTGAAATGGGAAGAAGTTGGTGGGCTTTCAACAGTCAAATCACGTCTGATCGAAGCAGTCGAGTGGCCTTTGCGGTATGGGCATTTGTTTGCGCAGGCTGGTTTGAGGCCATCCCGAGGAATCCTGTTGGTGGGACCCCCTGGTTGTGGCAAAACTCTGCTGGCAAAGGCCTTGGCAACTGAAAGTCAGGCTAACTTCGTGGCGATGAAAGGCGCAGATTTACACTCCAAGTATGTCGGAGAGTCAGAACAACGTCTGCGGGATATTTTCCGGAAAGCAAGACAAGCGGCCCCATGTATTTTATTTTTTGATGAACTGGATGCATTTTTGCCCGCCCGTGGGATGATGGGCTTGGATGCGGCGGTTTCTGAGCGTATCCTCGCTCAATTCCTGGTTGAAATGGACGGTATCGAGGAACTTAAGGGGGTGCTTGTACTCGGAGCTACGAATCGCGTGGATCGACTTGACGAAGCGATTCTAAGACCAGGACGCTTCGACGAGATCGTTAAATTTGCACCACCTGACTCAATGGAGCGCGAAGAGATTTTGAAGATCCACTTAAAGCAAAAACCACTGAGTGACGAGGTTGACGCAAATTACTTGGCGGGTCTAACGGAGGGGTGGAGTGGAGCAGAACTGTCGGCAGCTTGTAATCGAGCTGCGTTGCTGGCAGTTCAAAGAGCGGTGCATGGAGAACTCAAACGAATGAGCCCAATTACACGTGAAGATCTCTTGCAAGCGCTGAGACAGATTCGTCCTGAGAATTGAAAAATTAAGCTGAGGCGCTTATCGCTTGAGAAATACTTTGTGGTAATGATTTTAACCAGAGATGCTGAATCTGTCTGAGCACCTGGCCATCTGCCGCAAGACAACGCAGGAGGTGTAAGTTTGGTGCTAGTTGGTCAACAGCAACTTCGCAGTTTTTAGGCCATTCGGTTGGAACGATATAGTCATCAGGCACAAATGCCAGAGCGCTCGCCCAGATTGGATAGTTACCTAGCTGGAATGGATTGCTAAAACTTTGTTCAGTTGGACAGATTCGGGAGCGATCCAGATAGTGCAACTCGCTGCCAGCAAAAAACTTTGTTTCACTCTGCAGGAGTTGAAAACACCAGGCTTCCCCATGAGCCAGACGACCTGCCATGTAGGCTTCCCAAAAGCCAAGCTGAGCGCCAGCTTCTATCTCCAGTACAGTCTGCTGGTTGAATTGAGAGGCAGCAAAAGGAATTACTGGATCACTGTAAATCGTGAGATTGGATTCAGCTTGTAAAGTGTAACGTAACTTTTGCTTCGCGATGTCATCATTCTGAGAGGGATGTATTCGAAGAGCTCCCTGCGTCGTCAAATGAACCTGTGTGCCAGGTTCCGCATGAATATTGATCTCCCACAAGTCTCCACCGAAGATGCCCGGAGCAGGACTCATCAAAATCAACTGTAACCCTGAACCGTCAGGAAGCGATACGGGTCTGGTCACTTTGAAAACACTATCGGCCTGAACATCGATCAGTCGAGTTTGACCGCGGCGATACCCGAAAGTTAAGTTAAGTTTTGAATGCATCAGACAGCGATGGAGTTGGGCTCACTCTCCAGCAATACTTCGGTTTGAATCCAGCGGATGACGGTATCGAGTCCAGTTTTGTCTTTGAGATTCGTGAAGACAAAGGGTCGATCACCTCGCATCTTTTTGGAATCGCGATCCATCACCTCTAGAGAAGCTCCGACAAGCGGCGCAACATCAATTTTATTGATGATCAATAAGTCCGAACGAGTAACGCCTGGGCCTCCTTTACGAGGGACCTTGTCGCCTCCGGAGACATCGATCACATAGATGGACGCATCAACGAGCTCTGGGCTGAAACTCGCAGCCAGGTTGTCCCCACCACTCTCGACGAAGATTAGTTCCAGGTCTGGGTGATCACTCAAGGCTTGATCAATCGCCTCAAAATTTAGTGAAGCATCCTCTCGAATTGCGGTGTGAGGACATCCTCCTGTTTGAACACCATAGATCCGGTCTTCAGACAAGGCCTCACTGCGAATCAAAAATTCCATGTCTTCACGAGTGAAAATATCATTGGTTACAACCGCCATTCGGTAGTGGTTACGCATTGCCTTGCAGAGGCGGTCCAGCAATGCTGTTTTCCCTGAACCAACAGGGCCACCAATGCCGATTTTGACAACTTTCTTCATGATTTCTCCAGATTGTTAAGTGTTTTTTCAAGAGCGAAACAGACTGGTATAAAGACTTTGGTGTTTCATCTGTAGCAAGTCGACTCTTGGAGTGAATGAGCGTAATGGAGAATTGGCATCCCCAAGGATTTCAGTCACAGTTTTTGGAATCAACCGCAACTGCTTTTGAAGCAGAACTTGTCCAGCTTGCTGTCCTAAGGCGAATAGACGTAGCGCTGCAGAAAGAGATTGGTTCAAGCGTCCAAAGGCGAAGCTTACCAGCCCAACATCTTGGGAGACGTTCAGGGTTGCGAGCAAGGTTGCTTGGACTGTCAGCACGTTGAGTGTTGGCAGTAGTTCTTCAAGACGAGCTGCAGGAAGATCCGGATAGAGATCTGCACAGGTCGTCAACAAACGTTTTCCCAGGATGTGACTTCCATCTCTTAGCGAAGCTGCTGGCTTGAGTGCGGTCAGTTCCTGATTGAGAACTTGAACACGTCGCCAATCATCTCGCTTGATTGCCTGCATCAGTTGACAGAGAGCTGGGCCCTCTTGCCAGCGGAAGGTCTCTGTTCGCCACAGTTCCCACCAGGTGCCAAGGTCTTCAGGAGTGCGAAGAGCATCAAGTTGAATAGCCGACTCCAGACCCTCTGAGTACGCAAAGGCCCCAATGGGCAAAGCGCTATCACTCAGATGCAGCACACTCAGCCACTGCTCCAGTCTGGCACTCTCAGTGGGTGTGTCCACTCTGTGGGATGGCTGGGGTGAAGGGGCGTTCACTGACCTCGTAGTTGATCCCCAGTTGCTGAAAGAGATGCTCTGCAGCAGGTTCATGGGGGCAAATCAGTTCGAAATCCGTGATCATCAGTGGCAAGTGACGATTACCAATTTGGTAGGCGAGCCAAGCCCACTCTGGAGGACTTAGCGGACGTAAAACCAAGACAGGCTCTGGAGCTTCCTGAACCTGAACTTGGCAGCGTTCTGAAGATAATAGAAGTTGGTCTCCTTGTCGGAGGATGCTTCCTGAAGGCAGGGCCAAGGCAAACTCTCGACCTCGGTCGGTCTTTCGTCTTCCATGACTGCGACAGCGCTCCTCCCAGGGAAGCGTGAGAGTGTCGATTTCCCAATCTTGGATAATAGCCCCCAAACCAGCGGGCTGGACTTCTTCAACGATGATCATGTGATCTCCCAGGGGTGTTAAAATAGAAAATAACGCTGAGCCAGCGGTAACACTTTTGCGGGCTCGCAATGAAGATGCTGCCCATCGGCACGCACCTCGTAAGTCTCTGGATTGATTTCCATTTTTGGTAAGTAACTATTCAGTGGCAGGTCCTGCTTCCGTAAGTTACGACAACCACTCACAGCAACACAACGACGGTTGAGGCCCTGCAAGGCTCCGCTGTTTAGACCTGCTTTTGAGGCGAAGTGAACGCTAGTCGCATTGGTAGCTTGCCCGTAAGATCCAAACATCCCTCGATAGAAATTTGGTTCTGGGGTAGGGATTGAAGCGTTTCCATCTCCCATCAGCGCACCGGCAATGAAACCACCCTTGATGATCAGCGAGGGCTTGATCCCAAAGAAAGCTGGGCTCCAAAGTACGAGATCGGCCATTTTGCCGACTTCTACAGAACCGATCTCATGAGAAACACCATGAGTCAGCGCTGGGTTGATAGTATATTTCGCAACGTAACGGCGGATACGTAAGTTGTCGTTGCCGCTTTTGTCATCGGGTAGGGCTCCTCGCTGCTGCTTCATCTTGCTGGCAGTTTGCCAGGTCCTGCAGATGACCTCTCCAATACGTCCCATTGCCTGAGAATCAGAAGAGAGGATACTGAAGGCTCCGAGATCATGGAGAATGTCTTCAGCAGCAATAGTCTCCGCTCGGATTCTGGATTCAGCGAAGGCAACGTCTTCTGGAATCGAGGGAGAAAGATGGTGACAGACCATCAACATGTCGAGATGCTCAGCCATCGTGTTGACAGTGTAGGGCATCGTTGGGTTTGTAGACGATGGGAGCACGTTTGCTTCACCACACAACTTCATGATATCTGGAGCGTGGCCTCCTCCAGCGCCCTCCGTGTGATAGGTGTGGATTGTTCGATCCTTGAAAGCAGCGATGGTGTCCTCGACAAAACCACATTCATTGAGAGTGTCAGTATGAATTGCAACTTGCACATCGTATTCTTCAGCGACACTCAGACATTGGTCAATTGCCGCTGGGGTGGTCCCCCAATCCTCGTGTAACTTTAATCCCAAAGCCCCAGCATCCAGCTGCTCTCTCAGACCAGCAGGACTCGAGGAATTACCTTTCCCAAGAAAACCAAAATTCAGTGGAAAGCTCTCGATGGCTTCATACATCTTACGGATGTTCCAGGCCCCGGGAGTGCAAGTGGTAGCCTTGGTACCTGTAGCCGGTCCAGTTCCTCCGCCAATCAGTGTTGTGATTCCTGAATAGAAGGCCTCTGGAATCTGATTGGGTGAGATGAAGTGAACATGGGCATCAATTGCTCCAGCGGTTAGGATCATTCCCTCCCCGGCGATGATCTCTGTCGAAACTCCCACTTCCATTCCAGGAGTGACACCATCCATGATGCCTGGGTTCCCTGACTTGCCGATGCCCGTAATGCGTCCATCTCGAATCGCAACATCTGCTTTGACGATGCCAGTGTAATCTACAATGACTACGTTCGTGATCACAACGTCAGGAGTACCCTGCCCTCTAGTAGCTGTAGGAGACTGACCCATCCCATCTCGCAGCACTTTGCCACCTCCGAAAATGGCTTCATCACCGTAAACAGTGTGGTCTTTCTCAATTTCTGCAAACAATTCGGTGTCACCTAGTCGAATCTTATCCCCAACGGTGGGACCGAAGTGTTCAGCGTAGTGATGTCTTTCCATGCGCATGATGTTTCTCCCTCAGCGTACGAAGTTGGTGGATCGTTGAAGGGCGGCCTGGCGGACCTCAGTCGTGTCCAGAATTCCCTCCACCAGCCGATTAAGACCGAGGACTTCTCGATTTCCGCCCAGTTCCACAAGTTCAACTTCACGGGTATCTCCCGGCTCAAAGCGGACAGCAGTCCCTGCCGGTATGTTGAGTCGCATCCCGTAGGCTTCTTCCCGTGTGAAGCGTAAAGCAGCGTTACATTCGAAGAAATGGCAGTGCGAGCCAACCTGGATTGGACGGTCTCCTGTGTTCTCAACACGAACAGTACTTGTTCGGCGACCTGCATTGATTTCGATTGGAGACTTCGATAGTTGGTATTCTCCAGGGATCATGATCATCCTCCGCTTGGATGGTTGGATTTAGTTATTGGATCGGGTCGTGGACGGTAACCAGCTTAGTCCCATCTGGAAAAGTTCCTTCGACCTGAATTTCTGGAATCATCTCTGGAACACCCTCCATGACTTCCTCGGCTTTAAGGATTGTACGACCGAAAGCCATGACATCTGTCACGGAACGTCCATCCCTAATTGCTTCGAGCAGCTCGGAGGTGATCAAGGCCACAGCCTCAGGGTGATTGAGCTTGAGTCCGCGAGCACGACGCTTGCGAGCCAGTTCACCTGCAGTGAAGATAGTAAGTTTTTCTAGTTCTCGGGGAGTTAGGTTCATGGCAACCCATTATTTGATAACAGATTCGAAATCTTGGTGATTTCTGCGAAGTACCGGCAGAAGATGTTGACGGTTCAAAAAGCCAAATTTTAAAGAATATTGGCCATGACGTTGTTGAAGCAGCTTTTTCAAAAACGACAGGCAAGATAGCTAATTTATGCTCGAAGGCAAACTCTAATTATAGTTGCCAGAACGGAATGGATGCTTTGAAGAATGTGGGATTTCCACTAACTCACATTTAAGTCAGTAATTTAGACAGTCAGCCAGCGTCGAACTTCATGAGGTTGAACCTCCTTTTCGCTGCCGGCAAGAACAACTTCACCACGATCCATGACTACATATTCATCGGCCAACTCACGAGCAAAATCAAAGTATTGTTCAACCAACAATATTGCCATTTCTCCCCGTTCCCGCAGTGTTTGAATGACTCGACCAATGTCTTGAATAATGGAGGGTTGAATTCCTTCGGTCGGTTCATCAAGTACCAATAGCTTTGGTTGGGTCACCAGAGCACGGGCGATTGCCAGTTGTTGTTGCTGTCCTCCAGAGAGGTCTCCACCACGTCGGCCTAGCATTTGTTGAAGTACTGGAAATAGTGAGAAAACCTCCTCATCAAGACGTTTTTTCTCTCTTGCCAAGCAGGCGTATCCTGATCTTAGATTTTCTTCAACTGTGAGTTGAGGAAAAATTTCTCGTCCTTGGGGTACGTAGGCAATGCCAGAGCGTGCTCTCCTGAAAGCCGGCCAGTTTGTAATATCTTTTCCTGCCCAATGAATGGAACCGTCACGGAGTGGTTGCTGGCCAACAATGGCTCGAAGCAAAGAGGTTTTGCCAACGCCATTTCTTCCGAGAAGACAAGTTACACTCCCAATCGCCGCCCTCAGGTTAACCTTGCGGAGTGCTTGGCTCGCTCCGTAGTAAAGATCGGCTTGTTCCACCTGTAACATACTTACCTCCCTAGGTAGACTTCGATCACGGTAGCATTGGACTGTACTTCTGAGTGAGTTCCTTCGGCCAGAACACTCCCTTCGTGTAAGACCGAAACTCTACAATCCAGAGCCTTGACAAATTCCATATCGTGTTCCACCACCATTACGGACTTAGTACCAGAAATTTCCTGAAGTAATTCAGCAGTCTGTTCCGTTTCTGCATCGGTCATCCCAGCAGCTGGTTCATCAACTAGCAGTAGTTGAGCGTCCTGAACAAGCAGCATTCCAATTTCTAACCACTGCTTTTGACCGTGCGAGAGGGAGCCTGCTGGATCATTCTGACGTTCAATCAAGCGAATTCTCTCGAGCACCTGTTCCACCAGCTCTTGTTGTGTTCTTGAAGGTTTGAAAGATAAAGCGGCCCAGATTCCTCTGTTTGCCTTGAGAGCCAGGTAAAGATTGTCAGAGACGCTTTGCTGTTCAAAAACGGTTGGTTTTTGGAATTTTCTGCCAATGCCCAGCTGGGCGATTTCACTCTCATCCAATGTCGCTAGATTGATCGTTTGGTTGTGGTAGAAGACATCTCCTTGATCAGGGCGGATTTTGCCAGTTATCACATCCATCATCGTAGTTTTTCCTGCACCGTTTGGTCCGATGATCGCTCGTAATTCTCCGTGTTCCAGCAGGATCGATAAATTATTCAGTGCCCGAAAGCCATCAAAGGTGACGGTTACACCATCAAGATAGAGGATACTTTCATTGAGAATTTTTTCTCCGTGGGCGAGAACAGGCTGGTTCACGAGCTTGACTCTGAACCGGATGGTTTGAGAGGAGTCTTCAGTCTGTGTTGAAAAAGTTTGTCTCGATAAAATTGAATGCCCACGATGCCCCTAGGCAACAAAACGGTCACAACAACAAACATCCCACCCAGAACAAAAAGCCAAAGTTCTGGCATTGCGCCAGTAAACCAAGTTTTTGCTAAATTAACGACGATGGCTCCCAAGGCAGCACCATAGAGGGTTCCTCTTCCCCCTACAGCGACCCAGATAACGATCTCAATTGAGTTCAGTGGAGAAAATTCACCAGGATTGATGATACCAACCTGAGGTACATACAAGGCACCCGCTAATCCTGCGAGCATAGCCGCAACGACAAACGCAAATAGTTTATAATTTGCTGTACGATATCCAAGGAAACGACTCCGACTCTCTGCATCTCTGACCGCCAACAAAACTTTTCCATAGTGAGTTTTGAGCAGCCAGCGGCATAAAACAAAGCCCCCAGCCAGAGCTAATGCTGAAATGATGAAGAGTCCCCGCCGAGTAGAATCCGCCTGCAGTTCAATCCCTAAAACATCTTTGAAATCAGTCAGCCCATTGTTCCCACCAAAGCCAAGCTCGTTGAGGAAAAAAGCAAGCATCAAAGCATAGGTCAGTGCCTGAGTGATGATCGAAAGGTAGACACCAGTAACCCTGGAACGGAAGGCAAACCAACCAAACACAAGAGCCAAAAGTCCTGGAATCAGAAGAACCATCAGGATCGAAAAAATAAATGAGTCAAAGCCCCACCAATACCAAGGTAAGTTTTCCCAGTTCAAAAACACCATAAAATCAGGCAAAACTGGATGCCCGTATACTCCACGTTCTCCAATTTCCCGCATCAAATGCATCCCAAATGCGTAGCCACCCAGCGCAAAAAAAGCACCGTGTCCAAGGCTGAGAATTCCACAATATCCCCAGACCAAATCCAGTGAGAGAGCAAGTAAAGCGAAACAAAGATACTTGCCCATCAGGCTTACAGCATAAGTTGGGATGTGAAACACCGAGTCTTGACTAACCAGACCGTTCAGTACGGGAACTACAGTGACCAGAGCCAGAAGACAACCAAGGAACCATCGAGCACCCGAATCAGCTAGTAAGGTGTTGAAAAATGAGTTTGTTTGCATGATTGAGGTTCGTTTTTTGTGTTAGCCATTTCTTGAGATGCTAGTTTTCAACAAATCGTCCCTTGAGGGCAAACATGCCGCGAGGTCTCTTCTGAAGGAAGAGAATGATCAAAACGAGCACAATGATTTTTGCTGCAACTGCTCCAGCGAAAGGCTCCAAAAGCTTATTGGCCAAGCCCAGGCTCATGGCCCCAAAGAAAGTTCCCCAGAGATTGCCCACTCCTCCGAAGACTACGACCATGAAAGAGTCGATGATATAAGACTGCCCCAAATTTGGGCCCACATTAGTTAGTTGACTGAGAGCTACCCCAGCAATTCCAGCGATGCCTGAACCCAAGCCAAAGGTGAGGGCGTCAACTTGGTCGGCTCTGATTCCCATTGCATTGGCCATCCGCCGATTTTGGGTGACTGCACGCATTTCCAGGCCGAAATGACTTCTTTTTAGAAGGGCGAATAAGGTCAGCAGTACAAATGGAACAAACAGGATGATGGTCAGTCGATTGTAGGTGATTGATAGAAGGGGATTGATTTCCAAGGCCCCCTGCATCCAACTTGGGGTCAGTACGTTTTGGTTGAGAGGTCCAAAAATACTCCTGACAGCTTGCTGAAGAAAAAGGCTCACTCCGAAAGTTGCCAGCAGTGTCTCGAGGGGTCGTCCATAGAGTAATCGGATGACAGTACGCTCGAGAATAATTCCGACTGTACCTGCGACGAGAAAAGCTGCTGGAATAGAGATGAAAAGTGAGTACTCCACAAGGTTCGGCAGTGCCTTCTGGATAACATAGGTCGTGTAGGCACCCAGCATGATCATCTCACCATGAGCCATATTGATCACACCCATTACACCAAAGGTGACAGCTAGGCCGATTGCTGCTAACAGCAACACAGACCCCAAACTTACCCCAAAAAATAACGTCTCAACTCCGCCATAGATATCTTCCCAAAACTCAATTTGCTTCAGAGTTGCTGTGATTTTTTCTCGGATATCTAACTCAGGTTCATTCCAATTACCTGAGGGATCCTTCTGTAGTAGCTCGGTCAGAAGATTCCTGACGTCTGGGTCAAGAGATCCACTCAATAGTGTGACAGATTGGCGGCGAATCTCTGAGTCTGGATGCTTCAGTTGAAGGGTGGCCAAACTAAACCGCAGAACTTCACGAACAGATTCCACCTTTTCATCGGCTAGCGCTTGTTGAAGGAGGGGCAAAATTTCTTCCGCTTGGCCATCTCGTAGCTTACGAGCAGCTTCACTCCTTGCCTTAGGATCCGGATCGGAGAGAGCTAGGCGGGCTAGGGCGTTACGTAGTGTAGAACGAATTTTGTTGTTGACACGAATGCGATTGAGTTGACGAGAGGACACCTCCTTAGCTAATTCAGAACCTGAAAAAATGTCGTAAAGGGTGTAATCATTTCGGCTGCCTACCGCTCTCACCAATTGTTTGTCACTCTTTCGTTGATACAATTCGTTTGCAAGCATAGCCTCCAACAAGGGTTGGGCTCGCTGATCACTAGATTGGCCTAAAGCTATGACAGCTGTCTCTACGACGGAAAACTTTTTTTGGGTCAGTTGTTGTAGGATGTTTTCCCATTCTGATCCTTCCACACGAAGAACATGAGAAGGAAGAAGCAGAAGAATGAGAAAGGTGACCCGGGTCATCGGTTTGATAATTAGTAGTAGCGGTCATTGGGTATGACCGCTGGATTGGGGAGGGATGACTCATCGATCAGTTTGATCAGTGAGTCACTTTTTTGGTAATCAGTAGTTTTGGCCGGAGCACTTGCCATTGCTAAGGTTGTAGTTCCCACAGGCAATGGGTGATGTCCAGTCAGCTACAATTGTCTTACTGTCTGGTAAGAAATCAGACCATGCATCACCAATGACTCCACCTGGAGTTTGCCAAACTGTTTCAAACTGACCGTCATCCTGAATTTCTCCAATCAAAACAGGTTTGGTCAAATGGTGATTGGTATTCATGACTGCTACCCCACCCGTGAGGTTGGGATAAGTAAGGCCGTACATCGCTTCACGAACTTCATCGACTGAAGTGGTGCCGGATTTCTCAACAGCGTTCGCCCACATGTTAAAGCCGATGTAGTGGGCTTCCATCGGGTCATTGGTGACACGCTTGGTGTTGCCAATAAAGCCGTGCCACTTGTCAATAAACTCGTAGTTAATATCTGCGTCAGCACTCATGAAATAGTTCCAGGCAGCCAAGTGGCCGACCAGTGGGGCTGTGTCGATGCCTGATAATTCCTCTTCTCCAACTGAGAAGGCGACAACAGGAATATCCTCTGCAGAGACTCCTTGATTTCCTAACTCTTTGTAGAAAGGTACGTTAGCATCTCCATTGATTGTTGAAACAACAGCGGTCTTTTTTCCCTCTGAACCAAAGCTTTTGATGTCAGAAACGATTGTCTGCCAATCTGAGTGACCGAAAGGCGTGTAATTGATCATAATATCAGCTTCAGCCACACCTTGATCCTTCAAGTACTGCTCAAGAATCTTGTTGGTTGTTCTAGGGTAAACGTAGTCAGTTCCAGCCAATACCCATCTTTCAACACCAAGTTCGTCCATCAGGTAGTTGACGGCTGGAATCGCCTGTTGGTTGGGAGCAGCACCGGTGTAAAAGACATTTTTGGAGGATTCTTCTCCCTCATATTGGACAGGATAGAACAACAGACCGTTCAATTCCTCGAAAACCGGAAGCACTGACTTTCTTGAAACGGAAGTCCAGCAACCGAAAACTACGTCAACCTTTTCAACATCCAAAAGTTCACGAGCCTTCTCCGCAAACAGAGGCCAGTCTGAGGCGGGATCGACGACAACGGCTTCCAATTGTTTACCCAAGAGGCCACCTTTCTTGTTTTGTTCGTCAACTAGCATCAAGACAGTATCTTTGAGTGTTGTCTCACTAATTGCCATTGTTCCTGAAAGCGAATGCAGTACGCCTACTTTGATAGTGTCCGCAGCATTTGCCAAACCAACTACCAATCCCGCCAATCCGGTCAACAGGAGTCGCTTTGCAAATAAAGAATGCTTCTTCCAAATCATAATTACCTTGGGGGTGAAGGTTAAAGTTCAAGGTGATCGCCCTTTAAAAAGGCAGAAATTATTCTGCAGCCAGAATGCCAGAAAATAATTTAATCAAAATTTGTTCTTAACTACTGAAATCATTGTTAATGATTAAAATATAATCAATTAAATTTCGAAAATTATTGAAAAATCGTGATTAGAATTTAAATTTTTGATTAAAAATTATACATAAAAATATAAAAGACTACTAATTATCAATTTCCTATTGAAAATCGAATTTGCTCGATCAAATTTCAGATATTCTTTGATGTAAATTTATCTTGATGCCATTTGAGTTGAATTTCTGAAATCCCCCAAAACTCATGAAAATAAGCTTGTGTAACTGTCAATGTCATGTTTACAGATTTGAAATGTTGTGGTGACTTGACTTGAATAGTGGAGTATGTGATCTTGCACAATTTCTGCATCTGGTGGGTTTATGTCTGACCCAAAAAAGCCCTGAGTTCAGGAAATCACTGGAGTAGAACAATCTTCTTTCAATGCAATTTGAGGATGACTGAGTCCTCCTCCGGAACATGGTGTCTAGAGAGCTTCGTATATGGGTAATGAGAAGCGCCAGTTGGCACCCCTGACTTATGAATTGCCTGATCCTTCTCAATTCTTGGTACTGGACCCGGAAGAGGAGACTCTCGATGCCCAATTACTGGTGCAGGGCTTTGAGGCATTCAATCAGGCTACCCAAAAGCTTCAGGATTATTACAGGGGTATTGAGCAGAAGGTTGATGAGCTGAACTCTGAGTTAGCTCGGAAGAATCGAGAGCTAGAGCAAAATCTCCTCGAAAAAGATCGAGTCAAAAGCCACCTAAATAATATTTTTGAGAGTTCTGCCCTCGGAATAGTCGTCACTGACCTTCAGGGTGAGATTCTTTCTGTGAATCAGAAAGCACTGCGACTGCTTGATAAGATGGCGGAGGAAGTAAGGGGTCTCCGGTTGAACGAAATCCTGGGAGAACGGGTTCTTCCGTTGAGGTTGACTCCGGAGTTCATGCAAAGCTTACAGCAGGGTCAAGAGCAGGAGATGACATTACGAGGGGGCGCTGGTCTCTCTCGTCAATTGCGGCTGCATCTGTCTTTGATGAAAAGTGATCAAAACGAATGGCTCGGCTTGATCGTCAATATTCAGGACATTACAGACCTGCGGAAATTGGAAGAAGAAGCGGAGAGAAAAAATCGCTTCACAGGAATGGGTCAAATGGCCGCCAGCATCGCGCACGAGATTCGTAATCCTCTGGGAAGCATTGAGTTGTTCACCTCTTTGCTTCGTAAAGAAGTTCAAAGCGAGTCTTCACAACAGCTGGTTCATCATATTTCTTCAGCGGTTCAGAGCATGAATCACATCATCTCGAACTTGTTGGAGTACACAAAACCAAGGCCAGTTGCTAGAGAAGTGATTGACCTTCACAAATTTCTACGAGAAAATCTAAGTTTTTTTGAACAGTTGGTCGAGTACAATGATGTCGAAATGCGGACCGATTTCCTGGCGACCAACACCAAGATTCGCGGTGAAGTTGAGCTGCTCAAACAAGTCTTTCATAACATACTGATAAACGCGATCCAGGCAATGGTTGAAGAAGGTGAAATTCGCCTGACAACCAGAAATGTACTGACTGATAACCGTAAGATGCTAGAGCGATTCACTCATGTTCCGCTCTCCCAACGCCGACATGGTATGTCTTTGTTGCAGGTGTCCATTGAAGACACTGGCACGGGCATGTCGCAAGAAGTGCGCAAGCGCATTTTCGATCCCTTCTTCAGCACTAAGGAAAGAGGCACCGGATTGGGCCTTGCAATTGTTCATAACATCATTGAATCGCATGGAGCGATCATCGACGTGGAAAGTGAAGTAGATCAGGGAACCTGCTTCACCTTGTTGTTCCCAGTGGCCCACGATGATGAAGAAATCCCAGTGGATGAACCCACGTCAACCCTTCCCAAAGAACGAGTCCATTATTGAAAGGAAGCAATATGGTTTCGCATCCCATCCTGATTGTAGACGACGAAGTCGAAATGCGGATAGCTATGTCGGAGACCCTCAAACACTGTGGGTATCCGGTTGAGCTTTCGCACAATGCAATCGATGCCCTCAAGAAATTCAAGAACAACGAATACTCGCTGGTCATCACAGACATGACGATGCCCAAGCGCAGTGGCTTGGAGTTGCTTAAGGATATCAAGGGCTTGGAGCCCTACAAACCAGTGATCATGGCCACAGCCTACGGTACGATTGAGACTGCTGTGGAAGCAATGAAGCATGGTGCCTTCGACTACATCGTGAAGCCCTTCAACTTTGAGAATTTTATTTTCATTGTTGAACGAGCGCTGGCTTATCAGGACAACAAGGGACCCATCATGTTGCGTCCCACTGAAGATAAGGGATCTGCTGCTCCTAACGGTGGGAGTGCCCGTAAGCAAACGAACGGTGATCCAAAGGAAATTGTCACCCAAAATGCTGCGATGAAATCACTGTTGGAAGTTGCACGCAACGTTTCACGTAGTAAGGCAACGATTCTAATTCAGAGCGAGAGCGGAACTGGTAAGGAATTGTTGGCTCAATATATCCACAATAACTCAGAACGTGCGAACAAACCTTTTGTAGCTGTGAACTGTGCAGCAATGCCAGATACGCTGCTTGAAAGCGAGCTCTTCGGACACAAGAAGGGTTCTTTCACAGGTGCAAACCAAGATCATCGTGGAAAGTTTGAGCAAGCCCACACCGGAACGATTCTACTGGATGAAATCAGCGAGATGGCTCTTCCGCTACAGGCTAAGCTCTTGCGTGTTCTTCAAGAGCAGGAAATCGATAAAGTCGGGGGCAAGGATCCAATCAAAGTGGATGTTCGAGTAGTAGCAACTACGAACCGTCATATGCTGGAGTGTGTCGAGTCCGGCAAGTTTAGGGAGGACCTCTATTTCAGATTAAATGTTATTCCTCTTTCCTTGCCCGCTTTGCGGGAGCGGAAGGATGATATCCCTCTTCTGGTTGAACATTTCCTCACCAAGCATGCACAACTCAATGGTCGTGAGAGGCCTAAGATTGTTCAGGATGCTCTAGATGTCTTAACGAACTACAACTGGCGTGGCAACGTGCGTGAGTTGGAAAACGTGGTGGAACGCGCAATGTTGCTCTGCAACGGAAACGAAATCTTGCCACACCATCTCTTGATGCATTCACAAATGGGCAGTCGAACCATTAATGAAGACCTGGCTTCCGCAACAGCTTCGATAACCTCAAAAGTCTCTGCACCTGCTGTGGTAGCTACAGAGCCCATCGTTGAGTCAAATGCAAACCCGGTGAATGGGCCTCTTGGGATTGAGGTAGGGATGTCAATGAAGGAAGCAGAGAAGAAGCTTATCTTTGAAACCCTAAAGGAAACCGGTGGAAATCGAACCCATGCCTCACGAATTTTGGGAATCAGCATTCGTACTTTACGAAACAAGCTGAATGAATATCGTGAAGAAGGTGAAGTTTTTGAGTTCGAGGCTGACTAGACTTAAGCTGATGATGAGAGCGGTCCTTTTGAGACCGCTCTCTCCCTCCAAGATATCCTTCCGTTGATCCCTTAAAAATCTCTCATCAAGATCTCGCTCTAATTCAACACGGCTGAGTAAGCAACAATACTCATTATAAACCAAATTCTTGATGAAGACGAATCTGCATATATTGATCTGTCTAGAACAGATGGCATTACTGGATGCGGTCAAGCAGGAACTGTCATTTCTGGAAAGCCACTTCCACTTAAAATGTGTCGGGACTGTTAAAGAGGCGGAAGAGTACTTGAATTCTACTCTGCATGAAGAAGCATCTCTGTCCTTGTTGATTTGCAGTGATGCATTTTCCGGAGCAGATGGTGTGGATCTAATCGTTCGTCTACATGAAAACTCCCACACAACCGATGCGCGAAAAATTCTTGTTTGCGAAACGCTAGACTCAAAAAAAATCCTCAGAGCTCTGAATCACGGTGGCTTGGACTACTGCCAACTAGCACCCTGGCAGACCGGTGACTTTGCCAAAACCGTGATCAAGATCCTCAGTGAATATGTCGTCCGCTTTGTGGAACATCCCCTGCCCTACGCCTTTGTACTGGACGAAAGCATCATTCTGCAACACCTGCGAAACCAGAACCCCACCCATTTAGATTTTAGATGACCAAAGCCTTGATCTGTGTGGCAGTACCTCTGTTAGTGCTCTGGTTACCCATGAATCAAGTGCTTCAAGGAATTGACGTAGTACAAGTACGAATGCTTGCCATCTTCACCCTGGCAGTTCTCTGTTGGGTACTTGAACCTATCCCCATCTTTGCGACTTCTGTTTTACTGATCGGACTAGAATTGTTGTTGATTTCCAACAAAGGGCCTATCTGGTTTAGGGACCCCAGTAGTATTGAGGAGATCGGAAAGTTACTGCCCTACCAAGATATACTCACTACATTTGCTTCTCCCATCATCATGCTTTTTTTGGGAGGCTTCTTTTTGGCGATGGCTGCGACAAAGTATCATCTGGACGTAAATCTCGCTCGGGTATTTCTCAGGCCTTTTGGTGAATCCCCAAAATTTGTCATGCTTGGCATGATGATCATTACAGCGGTTTTTTCGATGTTCATGAGCAACACGGCGACCACAGCTTTGATGATCACGATTGTAACTCCTGTTCTCCGACTGTTTCCAAATGATGACTTAGGCAGGACAGCGCTGGTTCTGTGCATTCCATTAGCTGCAAACATCGGAGGAATTGGAACACCAATTGGTTCACCACCTAATGCGGTTGCCATGAAGTATCTGGTAGGTGAGCAAGCTATCAGTTTTGGTGGATGGATGGCTTTCGGGGTGCCCTTTTCAATCTGCTTACTTGCCATTGCTTGGACCTTGTTAGTGGCTCTACTGCCTTCTAGACAAGAACGGATTAAGCTAGTAATTGAGAGTGAGTTTCGCCGTACTCCTCGCGCTTGGGTTGTTTATATTTGTTTTGCCCTGACCATCCTACTCTGGCTTACAGGTTCCTTGCATGGGATGAATTCTTATGTGGTTGCGATGATTCCTGTAGCTGTTTTTCTAGTCAGCGGAGTAATCGGGAAGCAAGACCTCAAAAATTTGAGTTGGGATGTCTTATGGCTGATTTCTGGAGGAATCGCTTTGGGACTTGGTCTGGAGTCAACAGGACTAAGCCAAACTCTTGTCACCAATATTCCTTTCGCTGAATTGTCTCCACTGATGATTGTAGTGATGGCAACAGTGATGGGTCTCTTGATGTCGACTTTCATCTCTAATACCGCAACGGCAAATTTATTACTGCCGATCATGGCAACTCTTGGGGCAACAGTGAGTACGCTTGGCGAAATTGGTGGTTCAAAGTTGCTAGTTCTGCTGGTCACCTTTTCTTGTTCGCTCGCGATGGCGTTACCAGTCAGCACACCTCCAAATGCAATGGCTTATGCAACAGGACTACTCGAAAATCGACAACTTCTGCAAATTGGTGCGTTGATTAGTGGGATTGGCTTGGTGGCCTCCTATCTATTGGCGATGCTGCTTTGGCAAATTGGATTCTTCTAACATTTTTCCTAGTTGTGCTTGTCAGTCTTCTGTAGATGCGGTATTTAGGGTTTTCAAAAAAGATTTGTAATTAAAGTGATAGAGAAGTCATCTCATGGCCAAGAATATTACCCCACGAAGTGAAAACTACTCCCAGTGGTATCTAGATGTTATCAAAGCAGGACAGCTGGCTGATTACGCTCCTGTCAAGGGATGCATGGTCATTCGTCCGAGCGGATTTGCGATCTGGGAAGCGATGCAGGCTCGGCTGGACAGAATGTTCAAAGAAACGGGACATGTAAATGCCTACTTCCCATTGTTGATTCCACAAGAGTTCCTGAACCGAGAAGCTGAGCATGTTGAGGGATTCAGCCCAGAGTGTGCGGTGGTGACCATTGGGGGAGGTAAAGAGCTGGAAGAGCCATTGGTCATTCGTCCAACTTCCGAAACAGTGATTGGACACATGTATGCGCAGTGGATCAATAGCTACCGAGATCTGCCGGTTTTGATCAACCAGTGGGCTAACGTGATGCGTTGGGAAAAGCGAACCCGACTTTTTTTGAGGACTTCCGAGTTCCTTTGGCAAGAGGGACATACTGCCCATGAAACCTACGAGGAAGCTCAGGAAGAGACACTCAAGATGCTGGAGGTGTATCGAAGCTTTCAGGAGGACGATCTGGCAATTCCTGTAATTCCTGGCCAGAAATCAGAGGCTGAGAAGTTTCCCGGTGCTCTGTCTACTTACACTGTGGAAGCGATGATGCAGGATGGTAAAGCTCTTCAGAGTGCGACTTCCCACAATCTGGGGCAAAATTTTGCCAAGGCTTTTGAAATTCAGTTCTTGGATCGAAACAACCAGCAATCACTAGCATGGACTACTAGCTGGGGAAGTTCCACACGCATGATTGGGGGACTGATCATGACCCACTCTGATGATGACGGTCTTATCCTACCACCTCGTATTGCCCCGGTCGCAGTTGCTCTAGTTCCCATCTTTGCAAACGATCAGGAACGGAGTCAGACGCTTGAGTTTGCCGAGAAGATCAAGCAACGTTTAGCAGAACATTTGGATCACTTGAGAATTCAAATTGATGATCGAGACAATCTTCGACCTGGAGATAAGTTCTTCCATTGGATTCAGCAAGGTGTGCCGGTGAGGGTGGAAATTGGTCCCAGAGATGTCAAGCAGCAGTCTGCAATGGTGGCACGAAGAGATGTGCGTGATAAAAAATTAGTGCCCTTGGATGAGATTGCAGATCACGTGATGAGGTTGTTGCAGCAAATCCAGCAGGATCTTTATCAGCGAGCTCTTGATTTCCGCGAGGCAAATACCCGAACAGCCAAGAATTACGGAGAATTTAAGGAGATTCTTGAGCAGGAAGGTGGATTTATCAGGGCTCACTGGAATGGTTCGAGAGAAGTCGAGGATCAGATCAAAAATGAGACCAAGGCAACGATTCGATGCATCCCTCTGAACGATCAGCCCGAAGCCGGTAAGTGCATTTTGACTGGGGAACCCTCCAAGCAAGAAGTAATTTTTGCAATTGCCTACTGACAACCGAAGAGAAGCAGTTACAATATTTGGGTGTCATGAAAATCATTCTATCTTCATCCAATTTGAGGTCGTAAATGATTAGTTACTCCCATCCGAAACTGTTTCCATCCTCCCCCATTTCGCTTCCTAAGACTTTCTTACTCCTACTCATCATTGCTGTTGGGGCTGCTGTTTCAGTAGGTTCTGTACAGGCTCAGTCAAAAGATGACCTGCAGGCTTTGATTCGGGCTTCGAAGACCCGAGCTGCCCTAGTACAGAATGTTCAGCAAGCTGTTGTGCACATCAAGGTTGAGAAGGAGATTGCAAACACTGGCAGAAATACTCCGAATAATCCTCTCGATCTCTACAATGATGAGTTCTTTGAGCGTTTCTTTCCAGGTATGCGACCCCCAAGAGGTCGAGGAAATGACCGATTCCGTCAGGAAGGAATGGGATCGGGTTCAATTGTCCGTTCAGATGGCTACATTCTTACCAATCACCATGTGGTAGGAGAAGCGGATAAGATCATTGTTCAATTGTTTGATGGCAGGGAACTTGAGGCCAAGTTAATTGGTACTGATCCCGAGTCAGATATCTCCGTGATCAAAGTTGACGGGGAGGGTATGCCTGTGCTGGCGATGGGAGACTCAACGGAAATTTTGGTTGGCGAGTCTGTCATAGCTGTAGGAAATCCATTTGGCCTCACACAGACCGTGACTTTTGGAATTGTCAGTGCCAAGGGGCGTACCGGAATTGGAATTACTGAATACGAAGATTTCATTCAAACAGATGCTGCGATCAATCCTGGAAATAGCGGTGGTCCGTTAATTAACTTGGAGGGCAAAATTGTCGGAGTGAATACGGCGATCTTCACCAGGAGCGGGGGCTATCAAGGAATCGGCTTTGCGGTTCCGATCAATATGGCTCGCCGAATTATGAATGACCTGATTGATGAGGGCCGAGTTTCCAGGGGATGGTTGGGTGTTGGGATACAAGATGTCACCCCTGAGCTAGCCAAGGCCTTTCGGCTGAAGGATAACAAGGGGACATTGATCACGGGGGTTATGCCGGGGACACCTGCCGAAAAAGCAGGACTTCAAAAAGGAGATGTGGTTCTGAAACTCAACGGTGAAATTGTTGAGAACAGCAACGCTCTGAGAAATGAGATTGCAGACGCCCGAGCAGATGCAACTGTTGAGTTGGAGTTGGTTCGTGATGGTACCCCAATGCGAATGATGGTGACTTTGGATGAGCGACCGAAGCAGCCATCAAGAATGGCAATTCCTCAAGAACCTCCTACACCAACTCCACAACTTGGTTTCTCAGTTCAAGAATTGACTCCAGAGATGGCAGAACGCTTGGGCTTTACACAAGTACAAGGCGGTGTTGTCATTACTGAAGTAGAACCAGATTCTTCAGCCTCTGAAGCAGGGCTGAGGGCTGGAATGCTGGTGGTGGAAATGGACCGCCAGAATATAGCTAATCTAGCTGATTTTCGGCGTGTGGGCAGTGAACTTTCCCTGCAAGATGGAATCTTGCTGTTGGTGAGAACTCAACAAGGTTCTCAATATATCTTTTTGCAGGGGGACTGACCACGTTCTTCAACTTTTAGCCTGCCTTGATCTGTGAGGGATCAGGCAGGTCCTTCTGCGAGCAAGAACTTTGATGGATCATCACAGCAATTATCTGCTTGTCTCAAATGTGAGTGACGCTTCATTTGCAATCGGTGTCGCCCACGCCCGCTCTCAAAAAATTGATATCTCTGATATTGTTGGCCTAAAAACCTTCGTCAACAGCGAGTTTTGTCCTCGCTTCCTGCTGGATGATCCCACCGAGGAGAATCTTGGTTTTGGGCTACAGGGCAAGTCTGTATATATCCTCTCCACCAGTTCCGCACACTACACTCGCAATGAATTGGCGATGCGCAATTGCCTGCTTGCTTCAGCTGCCAAAGAAAATGGAGCTGAGTTTGTTGCCTTGGTCGAACCAGATCTTTTCTATTCTGCCCAAGACCGTGGACCAAGAACTCGTAACCATCCACAAGCATTAGATTTTACGTCCAAGGTGAAATTTGTTGGACAACCTTGTTCCGCAGAACTCTATGCACGTATGCTAAAGGCTGCTGGAGTTGACTTAGTGATGACGGTTCATAACCACAAACCAGAGGTGGTGAAAGAGATTTATCAAAATGTTTTTGCGGGCGAGCCATCAACCGGGAAACCACGTTATATCAACTTGGATATCGCTCATATTGTTGCAAATTATGTGTTGAGATCCGGATTAGTTCGGCTGTGGAATTACGGTGAACACGTTGGCTTTGTTGCCCCCGATGATGGGGCAGTTGATTTTGTGAGGAAGGTTCAGGAATTTTCTGGATTGCGAAACTCTGTGCTTGTCACGATGAAGAAGACACGCCATGGTCAACGAGATGTAGAGATTGATGCTTCTAATGATGTGAGCCTTCTCAAAAATCGGGATGTCTTCATTCTAGATGATATGGTTCGTACTGGGGGAACCATTGCAGCCAATGTGAAAATGTTGGCTGAAAATCCTGCATGTGCCCCAGAGAAAATATTCTTCTACAGCACCCACACCTACATCTGCCCAGAGGCACGAGAGAATCTCAATTCTCCCTACCTGACACAATTCATCACAACCAACACCATTCCAAATGTTCTCAACCGGGACGATCAGGGTCGACTGCGAAAAAAGACTGTTGTGCTGAAATTGGAACCCTGGATCGGTCATGCTGTTCAACATTGCCTGGAGTACGGAGAAAACCCAGATGAAATCTATGATGCTTCCAGTGTTGGGCATGCGGATGGATTCTACGCCGTAGACGTTTCTTCCAAGAATCCGATTTCTGACCGCTCTCAACTTGGTCAATACGAGATGATGATCTGACATCATGGAAAATGAAAACGTCCTAATTCTTGGGCTGGGCGGGGTTGGCATGCACCTTACCAAGAGACTGAGTAATGAAGGACATGCCGTCACAGTGATTGAAACAGATCCCCATCTGATCCGTCAAGCCAGTGAACAACTGGATGTTCGGATTGTTTCGGGCAACTCCATGCAATTGCAACTTTGGGAGCATGCCCGGGCGAAGCAAATGGACTTGATGCTAGCTGTCACAAATGATGATGCCACAAACATGATGGCTGGTTTGATTGCGGATAAGTTTGGAATCAGAAGGAAGATCGCTCGGGTACGTTCACTGGATTTTGAAAAAGGAAGCCTACTGCCGGCAGAAGAACTCAAGATTGATCTGATGGTTCACCCAGAGGAACTGGTCGCGAAGGAAATCGAGCGATTAGTATTGAGGGCTTCGGGAAATGACATGATTGATGTCTGTGAGGGACGAATGAAAGTGCTTGGTCTACGTGTGACTGAGCAAACTCCCATCGTTTGGAAAACGCCCAGAGAACTTGCTGCTGTTTATCCTTTTCCATTTCGCTTGGTTGCAATCGCTAGGGGCATCACTACGATGATTCCTGGAGCCAATGAGGTCGTGCGACCTTTTGACCAGGTCTTCTTATTTGCTCTTGAACAAGACATCCCCCGCATCATGCGTGAGATGGGAGTGCAGCAGCGGACTCTTCAAAGAGTGATGATTCTAGGAGGTGGGCGAATTGGTCGTCGTGTGGCACAACTGCTAGAAGGTTCAATGAGTGTGGTGCTGGTTGAAAAAGATATTCATACAGCGGAAGAATTGGCAGGGATGCTGAGGAATACTCAGGTGATTCATGGGGATGGTACAGATGCCAATACATTGATTACCGCCAATCTTGATGAAATGGATACTTTCATTGCGACAACCGGAGAGAATGAGACCAACATCATCAGTTGTCTTCTGGCCAAGCACCTGATGAATAAGCAAAATCGGGATCCAAACGGAAGTGTGGGGAAAACAATTGCGCTAGTCAATAAGGAGGATTACCTCGTGCTGGCCTCTACAATTGGTTTGGACATCGCACTGAATACGAAGATTTCTGCGGCTAACGAAATCTTAAAATTTATCCGCCGGAGCGAATTGTTGTCAGTGGCACACTTGCATGGAGTGGATGCTGAAGTTGTGGAGCTGCTCGCCCCATCCGGTTCCTTGATTACAAAAAAACCGCTCCGAAAATTAGCGAATTACATGCAGGATCATCGAATCCTCGTTGGAGGTGTTGAATCAGGAGGTGAGTGGCAGGTAGCCGTTGGTGATACTCATATTCAACCAGGAGATCGTGTGATTGCGGTATGTCCCTCGCTGAATTTGAACGATGTCCGTAGACTGTTTCAATGAAACAACTGGCGATCGTCCTCGCGTTGGTAGCTTCGAGCTTGGCAGCTTGTGTCGGTTCAGATTCCTACTATGTCTATCCTTCCGACTACTCCAATGAGCTAGAATACGTCTGTTTGCATGTGATGCAACGGGGTACTCGTCGGTTCATGGTCAATGATCAGCATGCGGTAATCCCTTTGCAGGCTGCTGGAAGTGGTGTCTTGCCGGAAGTGCAGACAGATCTGGCACCTGGAGGATATTTCTGTGGAGCCTTTGATGATAGGCAAGTCCCTTGCTCGAAAGGAAAAACGAGTAACTTAGATGGGACGACCTGTGCCTTTGCTCGATAATTTTGTAATGAACTCAAATTTCGAGCGGGCTCACTATCATTTTGACTTCACAAATGAAAGGTTTTAGAACTTTTCACGGTTTTTGCACCTACGCTCGACACACTTTGAGCTTCATGGAAGAAGACTGAGTGAGTCGTCGCTGTTAACACAGCTTGTCACCTTATCTACACTACCGGTCCCCCCGGAGAGGAGCATGGATGCCTTCTAAGAGCAAAAGCACTAATCTGGTTGTTGGTTTAGATATCGGCACTACCAAGATTTGCGCAATTGCTGTCGATGCCAATAGTAAAGAACAATTACATGTTGTCGGTGTAGGAACTGCCAAATCAGAAGGTTTGCGCAAGGGCGTCGTCGTTAACATTGAAAAGACTGTCAATTCAATCAAGAAAGCCATTGAAGAATGCGAATTGATGTGTGGTCAGCAGATCAATTCTGTCTATGCTGGCATTGCTGGGCATCACATCAAGGGGCAAAATAGCCGGGGAATGGTGACGGTACACAATCGTACTGTCTCTGAAGAAGATATCCGAAGAGTGATTGACGCTGCCCAAGTCTTGATTCCGAATGATCGTGAAGTTCTCCATATTTTACCGCAAGAGTTCATTGTTGACGAACAAGATGGGGTTCAAAATCCTCTTGAAATGGCAGCAGCCCTCCTTGAAGTTAAAGTCCATATTGTCACGGGATCGGTTACTTCAGCTCAAAATATCGTAAAATGCTGTAACCAAGCTGGCTTGGAGGTTGAGGATATTGTGCTGGAACCACTGGCTTCCAGTCAGGCTGTGCTGAGTCCAGATGAGCAGGAAGTTGGGGTCGTCTTGGTAGACATAGGGGGTGGCACAACCGATATCACAATTTATTCGGAAGGCAGCATCGTCCATACGGCCGTACTGGCCTTAGGAGGAAACCATCTCACTCACGATATCGCAATAGGCTTGAGTACGCCTCTAGCGGAAGCAGAAGAGATCAAACATGAGCATGGAGTTGCGATGGTTGATCTTGTAGGGAGTGAAGAAACAATCCATGTCCCTAGTGTTGGAGGACGAAACAACCGTAGCGTTCAAAAGCAGGTCTTGGCTGAAATCATTGAAGCCCGTTTTCGTGAGATCTTCGAATTCATCGCCCAAGAGATTGAGAAATCAGAATATCGCAGTGTGATGGCATCTGGTGTCGTGATCACAGGTGGAACCTGCATCATGCCCGGAGCAGATGGCCTGGCTTCACAGGTCTTAAATCTTCCAGTAAGGGTCGGCTTCCCCGAGAATGTTGCAGGTCTTCAGGAGTTAATCTACTCTCCAAAATATGCTACCAGTGTTGGCTTGGTGCGCTATGGAATCAATAGTAATCAAGGAAAACTGAACTTCAGTGGTGACGACACTAATATGTTCCACAAAGTCGCCCGAAGAATGAAGGAATGGTTGCATGAATTTTTCTAAACACACATTACCTCACCTATCCAGGGTGAATGAAAAGATCAGAAGGAGCATACGGTGCTTGATTTAGGATTTGCTAACATCCAACCGGTGCAAAGTGACACTCCAAACATCAAGGTCATTGGGATTGGTGGTGGGGGTGGCAATGCCATCAATCGAATGGTTGATGCAGGGGTAAGCGGTGTCGAATTCATTGCTGCAAATACAGACCTGCAGGATCTCAACAAGTCTAAAGCCACCTACAAACTTCAGCTTGGGCGCTCTAGTACAAGAGGCCTTGGTGCAGGTGCGAAACCAGAAGTGGGTCGTGCAGCTGCAATGGAAAGTGAAGCTCAGATCCGTGAGAGCATTGATGGGGCTGACATGGTCTTCATCACAGCAGGGATGGGGGGTGGAACTGGGACTGGTGGAGCCCCAGTCATCTCAAGGATAGCCCGGGAATCACGCGCACTGACAGTTGGTGTCGTTACGCTTCCATTCAATTTTGAAGCGAGCAAACGTCGTCGTTTAGCAGAAGAAGGCATTGAAGAACTCCAAAAGCACGTTGATACGCTGATTATTATTCCCAATAACAATCTGTTGGGAATCATTGATCAACGAACCTCCTTGATGGAAGCGTTCAGTTTTGCTGATGATGTCCTACGGCAAGGAATTCAGGGAATTTCAGATCTGATCACGTTAGACGGTATCGTCAATTTGGACTTTGCTGATGTCCGTACAGTTATGGAAAACAAGGGCAAAGCGGTGATGGGTACAGGCCGAGCCTCAGGTGACAAGCGTGCTAGAAGAGCCGCAGAACGAGCCATCCATAGTCCACTTCTCAGTGATTGTAATATCAGAGGGGCTCGAGGCATTCTGATGAATGTTGTCGGTAGCGAGTCTATGACACTTCATGAGGTTCATGAAGCTTCATCGTTTATTGAAGAACAAGGTCATGAAGATGCCGTCATCATTTGGGGTGCTTCAATTAATCCAAGTTTGGGTGATGAGATTCTGATTACGGTAATTGCAACAGGATTTGATAATCAACCATCTGTTTCAACGAAGAGTCCCGCTCAAGAAATAACTGAAGAGGTTGCAGAGACGCCAATTGCCGAAGAGCAAATACCGGATGCGAAAGAGGAAGAAGTTGAGCCAGAGAGGATGGTCAGCGTTGAGCCATCAGAGCCTACAGTCGCTTCAGTGATTGAAGAAGAGGAAGAAGTAGAGGTAGACGAAACAAATGAAGTTACCCCTCCAGGGATTGTTTTCGCCCTAGAACCAGAAGAGATTGAAGAAGAGGAATCTTCATTTGCGCCAGTGGAAGAGCCTAGAATCACTCTAGTAGCTGAAACCGAACAGGAAGAGCCTCTACCTGAAATGGATGAAATTCGACCGGAACCGATACCTACTCTAAGTCTAGATGCGGCAGAGGAAGAAATCCCAGAGATTGCAGATGATGAATCAGAAGAACCTGCCTTTTATTCTTTAGGAGGAAGTGAGGTTGGCGATGAAGAGGTTGAACCTGTGATGTATGTTGCTGCACCGACAAATCATTTTCTAGAGGAAAGGGTTCCGCTAGAAGAACCAACCGAAGCTGTGGGCCAAGTTGAAGTAATTCCAACAATCCAAAAAACAAATACTCCACCTGATAGAAATGAAGAATCTGTTATCGTAGAAACTGTGGAACCAGTAATTGCAGTAGCCAGTGCTTCAGGTGCAAGGATCAGGCGACCAGAAGGGGTAGAAATTGAGACAGCCCCGAGGGAAATTTTTAACTCATCAGCGGCTAAGAAGTTGACGGATGCTCATCAGCGGCGGGCTCAGGAACTCAGAGAGATGCCCAGAACTACTGAAAGCATTGTAAATAAAGTTGATGTGACGGAAAAGACTACTATCTCGACTGCAAATCCAACGCTAACTGCGCAACCGACTATTCGGGGGTTTCAGAACCGCAGGGACTTTCACAAAAATTTAGACATTCCGACTTTCATTCGTAAAAAACTCTCACCGCCCAGTAACTGATCCAAAGAAATTGACGACCAAAGAAATCTTTTGCAGTTTTCTTTGAACAAGGTGATGCTCCTTCCCTCGGTGCATCCCTGAAAGTCAATTTTCCTCAGCGTTTCAATCCTGCAATGAGACATTTATATCTACCAAGTGTATTGAGTCTTGGGCTGCTTGGTAGCCTGTTAGCTTGGCTAGTGGCGCAATTTGTTTCAATTCTCGCTGAGAGTTTTCTTAGTTTGCCGGAAATGACACTTCCATTGTTACATCACATTTTGGAAGGAGCGTTACTTGGAGCAGGCTTGGGGATGGCACTCCAAATCCGTGAGATCTACTTTCAAGGAAGTGAAATTGAATCCTTGGTCAAACAAGGAGTAAACGGTTTGTTTGATGGTTTGTTACTAGGCTTAGGTGTGACTCTACTCTCTGTGACATTTTCTGAAAGATTTCCACAGTACCAATTTGGAGGACTGCTCTATGCGGTTTTATTGGGAGGTGGCATCGGAATTCTAACTTCGAGAGGATGTAACGCTTGGAAGGTCCGCCTACAACTTGGGCTCTTAGCGGCTGTCGGTGGCGGAGGAGCTCTCTATATTTTATCAACATTGCAGTCGGTTTTTCTGATTCAAGGATTTGCTAGTTGGATTCCGCTGTTGTCAATAGGTTTTGGTATTTCCCTGCTATTGGGACTGCCAGAAGCACTGTTCAATCGTTCCCGATTACATCTACTAACCGGGGAGCGTGAAGGACATGTTTACTGGCTCCATCCGTTTTATAGTTCACTAGGGTATAGCCTTCAAAACAATCTGATCCTACATCCCTTTCGAGAAGTACGTGGAGAACAAGCTTGTATCGAGCGAGATCGGGGTCAAATTTTGTTAAAGAATTATGGTGATTCCCAGGAAGTACTGTTGAATTACAGGCCTGTTGTGCAGCAAGAACTCCAGTCAGGAGACCTTATCAAGATCGGAACGGCGCTGCTGCAGTTCACCAAATAGCAATGCCTGATTCAATTCGTAACTGGCAACGACTTCTCATAGGAGTGTTGCTAGTGATGGGGCTGGTGCCAACGCATGCTAATGCGGATATGCAATCCCCAAGTGTACAATTTGTTCTGCACGAACCCACCTCGTCTTCTGTTGATCCCAACAAAATCTCGCCCCCGCTGGAACCAATCGATCCCTTACAATTTGGAATCCTGATCGGTTTAATGTTGACCTTAGCCGGTTGCCTTTTCTGGTTTTGGCGATCGCGCAGCCAACCGGTACGCAAAACCGAAGTGGAACTTGGTTTTGAAATCATTACTCCCGGAGAGAATAATCGATTTCTGCCCTTGGAGCTAAAGAACTACACCTTGGATTATCTGAACGATATTGAAACAAAAAATAAGCTCAGATTGTCAGCGAATTTAGAGAAGGTTGCACTGACTCCAAAGCAGAATTCATTTTACTTGGAAGACCGGAATAGTAAGAACGCCTTGTTGGTGAATCGTCGCCGCATGAACAAAGTTTTGCTGCAAAACGAGGACGTGCTGGATATCGGTGAGTTAACTCTGCTTTTCAGAAATCGATTACCTGCCTTTGTGCTTCCCTCTGCTGAAGAAGGGAACCCGTTGCTCTATCCACGGCGATCGTTAACTCCGAAAGGCCCCTTACCCTCTTCAACGGCTTCTTTGCGCTTTCTCGGTAACCGTCAGGATTTTCCATTAGTACGCAACATCATGATACTAGGTAGATCTGAGACTTGTGACATGGTACTTGAGGATTCAAGTGTTCACCTCAGACACGCGCGTATCTTTCGGTCGGGGACAGTTTACAAGCTCCAAAACCTAAGTACAGAAGGGACTTATCTGAATTCAAGACGTGTTGAGCAAAAGGAGCTTCATGATGGAGATGAAATCGCTGTGGGACGTTATGTGTTCATTTTCCAAAGTGGCAAGAAACGATGAATAAGCAGTCGCGGTTGCTTTTTGTGTGCATGGGCAATATCTGTCGTTCCCCGACAGCTGAGGGAATCATGCTCCACCTGATCCGAAAAGATGGGCTAGAAGAGTTGATTGAATGTGATTCCGCCGGGACGCACGGATATCACGTTGGAGAGCCAGCTGATTCAAGAATGCGGAAGCATGCTCAGATACGAGGATATGATTTACCAAGCCGTTCCCGTAAACTTCATCCAGAGAGTGACTTTCCTTACTATGACTGGATTCTGGTTATGGATGATCGTAACTACCAAGATGTAATGGGTTTGGACTCTTCTCGAGAATATGCATCTAAAATCCGAAGGATGACTGATTTCTGCCAATTGATGAAGGTAAATGAAGTCCCAGATCCTTACTATGGTGGAGATGCAGGCTTTGAACTAGTAATTGATATTTTGGAGGATGCCTGTGCGGGATTGATGGAGACATTGAAAGCTCAATGACTGTAGAGTTCCGTGAAAGTCTACAAGCGGTTTTGGAACGCCCCATTCTCGAGTTGTTCCCAGTTTCTGGTGGCTGTATAAGTGAGGCATGGCAAGTCAGAACAGCGGAGGAAACCGTATTCGTTAAGTTGTCAACGGGCTTATTGCCAGGAATGCTTGCAGCAGAGGCAGAGGGTCTCCATGAGCTAGCAAAATCAGGTGCGATCCGTGTTCCTGAAGTCATCAGGTTGACGGAAGATTTTCTCATTCTGGAATTTATACCAACCGCCATCAATCCCCCTTCAGATTTTTGGTCCAAGTTGGGTCGGCAGTTGGCTAATTTACATGCTTATTCCCAGAAGATCCCTGGATTCCATCAAGATAATTTCATCGGCCGGAGTCCACAGAAAAATCACTCCACAGCAAACTGGAAAGAGTTTTTCTGGCAAAGCAGGCTGTTACCCCAATGGGAACTGGCAGTACAGCGTGGAATCCCCAACACAACAAAACAACTTTGGCAGAAGTTAGAGAGTCTTTGGCCAGCACCGTTGGAAGGATCATCAACGCAGGCTTCTTTGCTTCATGGAGATCTGTGGAGCGGAAATGTTTTGGTAAGCAACAATGGTGAGCCAGTAGTGATTGACCCAGCTGTCTATTATGGTGATGCAGAAGCAGATTTGTCGTTGACTTATCTTTTCGGAGGATTCTCTGCCGCGTTCTATCAGGCCTACCATGAAATACGGCCAAAAAGCGAAGGCTTTGCTCGAAGACAAAAAGTCTATCAACTCTATCACCTACTGAATCACTTCAATCTCTTCGGTAAAAGTTATACGCAGTCAGTCGAATCCTGCCTTGGGGAGATCACCCGTCAATGACTCTTTGAAGTCGCAGTAACTGAGTACACTCAATGGAAGTAGAACTCCTAAAAGCACTTTTACAAGCTGTACAGGAAAACAATTCAGAACTGAAAGCTATTCGCCGTTTGCTAGAAGCTCAAAATCGAGAAGGTTTGGTGATGCCGGAAAGTCCAAATCCACCAAATTCACCAGAAACAGAATCATGGAACAATGAGGTGGATCGCTTGTTTCGTGGGGAGTTGGGTTAGTTGATAGGAGTTTTCAGAGCTTTAGTATAGATGTTTTCATATTGGGTGGCGGTGTTTTCCCAAGAAAATCTTTGGCGCATACCCAATTTCATTCTGTTTTCGAATGAAGCGGTGTTATTGGTAAAACAATCAATCCCTCTCTTTATCGCCGCAAGAGTATCATCCGCATTGGGCTCTGTAAATACGAACCCAGTTCCGTTCCCACCCGATGTATCGTTCTCCCAAACCGTATCTCGGAGACCGCCTACGGCTCTAACGATCGGAAGCGTGCCGTAGCGAAGACTATACATCTGATTGAGTCCACAGGGTTCATAGAGCGAGGGCATCAGGAAGAAGTCACTTCCGGCTTCAATTCGATGAGCTAAGGCCTCATTATAACCATCGTGAAACTGCAATTTCTCTGGATTCATCTCACTCAATCTGGTGATTTCCTCAACAATCCAGCGCTCTCCACTACCTAGAATTGCAAACTGAACTTGCTCACTCAGAACTTTGGCAATCGCCGGTAAAGAGAAATCAAATCCCTTTTGTCCTGTCAACCTACTAACAATTCCAATCAAAGGAACTTCGGGAGCTTCTGGTAGTCCCATCTCAGCTTGCAATGCCGACTTACATTCAAATTTTCCTGATAAGTTTCCTAGATCATAGTTGGAAGTTAGATAGGGATCATTTGCAGGATTCCATACCTCGTATTCACAGCCATTTAAAATTCCACTGAAAACTTCTTTGCGTGCCTCGTAAGACTCATGTAGACCATGACCTCCCAGTGGAGTTTTTAGCTCTTCAGCATAACCAACACTCACTGCATTCAATTGATCCGCAGCCCGTAGCCCGCCTTTCAATAAATTGATTTGTCCATGATCTTCAAACCCTGCTGGATGAAACCAATCATCCCCGATCTCCAGAAAGGTTTTTGCAGAGGCAGAGCAATGCCCCTGATAGCCGCCATTGTGAATGGTCAGCAGAGAGCGTGTCTTAGCAAATTCGGGATAGGTTGTACGATAGTTGCGCAGATAAAGGCAGGCTAACGCTCCTTGCCAGTCGTTGACATGAATGATATCGGGAATGAAGTTTTCAGCTAGACAGAGTTGAAGCGCAGCTTTGCAAAAGAAACCAAAGCGTTCTCCGTTATCTGGATGGGGATTGCCGGCTACATCTTCGTAGGGATGACTACGTAAGAAAAAATCATTGTATTCAATCAGATAAACAGGTAACCGCTCTAGCTCTGTCTGTTGAACTGCACAGAAAAGCTCTGTGTCTCCCATTGGAACCCCCAGTGAGGAGACTACAGTTGAGTAGTTTTTGGATCTTGCAATGGAGAGATAATTAGGAAGAACAAGTCTTACGTCGTGGCCTTTCTGACGAAGCGCCAGGGGGAGAGCTCGAGCAACATCAGCCAAGCCACCAGTCTTGAGGAGTCCGGTAGCTTCAGAGGACAAGAAGAGAATTTTCATACTCAGTTGATTGTAGAACCCTTCGGAATTACTACAATCCCAGAGTCAGTTACATGGTAGCGCTGGCGATCAGCTTCCAGATCATAGCCAATTACAGTATCAGGGCCAATCTTGACCTGCTTGTCGATGATAGCCCGCTTAATTCGACAATTCCTGGCAATATCAACGTCATTCATAATGACTGATTCACTAATGTGGGAGTAGCTATGAACACGGACGTTGTATCCCAAAACACTATTGATCACTAAGGCGCCACTGATGATGGATCCAGCAGAAATAATCGCATTGATCGCATGGCCCGTCCGCAGATCGCTGAAGTGCACAAATTTTGCGGGAGGCAAAGGAGGAGTGTGGCTTCGAACTGGCCACTTCTGGTTATAGAGGTCGAATTCTGGTTTGATACCGACCAGATCCATGTTTGATTCCCAATAAGCGTCCAAGGTTCCTACGTCACGCCAGTAGCCAACCTCTTCTTCGACAGCACCCGGAACTCTATTTTGAGAAAAGTCATACACGAAGACTTGGCCGCGTGGGAACATTCTTGGGATGATATTTTTTCCGAAATCATGATCAGAGTCAGCGAACTGAGCATCCAAGATGAGTTCATTCACCAAGGCATTTCGTTCAAACACGTAATTGCCCATCGAGGCCAGTACATGATGAGGATCATTTGGCATCGGCTTTGGAGGGTTGATAGGCTTTTCCACAAAGCCTGTCATCCGCCATTCATCATCAACCTCAATGATCCCAAAATGTTTTGCTTCATGAAGCGGCACGGGAATAGCTGCCACTGTTAATTCAGCATGACGCTTGGTGTGGAAGCGTAACATCTGGCTGATGTCCATCTTATAGATGTGATCTCCTCCAAAGACACAGACCAGATCAGGATCACTGTCATAAATCAGATTTAGGTTCTGGTAAATCGCATCAGCTGTTCCTTCATACCACTTCTTGCCCGTTTGCATCTGGGCGGGAATTGGATCAATAAAGACATTCGGAATACCCGAAATCCTCCAACCTTGCCGCAGGTGTTCCATCAGGGAGTGAGATTTGAACTGCGTTAGTACAAAGACCTGCATCAGTCCAGAATTGATAAAGTTGCTCAGTACAAAATCAATGATTCTATAGTTTCCACCAAAAGGTACGGAAGGCTTTGCGCGCACAGCTGTCAAAGGATGTAATCGAGTTCCCTCTCCGCCAGCTAGGATCATGGACAGGACATTGGTACTCATGGTGTAATCTCAGAAAAGTCAGTTTTTGAAGGACTGTTTAGCAAGCCTGATAATTATGAAAAGTAAGTTAAACAAACAAGCGTAGTCTTGGAGGATAGGAAATTTCTAATAATTTTGCGTAATCGTTCATAAACTGATAGGCATGGGCGGTCAAAACAATTAAAGGATCACCAAAAGGAAAGAAATGAATGAGCAGTTTGTTGTCCCAAGTCTGGGCAATTGTCGTATCCAATCACCTTTACCACTCAGCACAAGCTCCCAGGAGGATAACTTTCGATTTGTTGAGGATTCCCAGAGGGTTCTATACCAAGCTACTTTTAATAATCTTAATCAGCATGAGTTATTTGGAGGAGAGTCTCCAGTAAGCTTTGAAGCTGCCGGTCCAAGAGCGATGACGTTTTTTGATGCTTCAAAGGTCAGAGCGGCCATTGTGACTTGTGGAGGGCTCTGCCCTGGAATCAACAATGTGATCAGAGCTCTGGTGATGCAGATGTATCACAACTATGGTGTGCGTAAGATCTATGGCTTCCGCTATGGTTTTCAGGGATTTATTCCAAAATATCGACATGACATTATGGAATTGACGCCGGACTCAGTTGTAAACATCCATCACCAAGGAGGCAGCATACTCTCCAGTTCAAGAGGACCTCAAGATATTGGAGAAATTGTAGACTGCCTAGATCGGCACACAATTAAAATCCTGTTTTGTATTGGTGGGGATGGAACTTTACGAGGCGCGCATGCAATTGCCCAGGAAGTCAAAGCTAGAGATCTCAAGATTGCTGTAATTGGTGTGCCAAAGACGATCGACAATGACATTTCTTACTGCTCAAAAACCTTTGGATTTGAAACTGCTTTTTCTAAGGCAGTAGAAGCCGTTCAATCAGCACATGTCGAAGCCTATGGCGCTCACTATGGAGTTGTTGTAATCAAGTTGATGGGGCGTGATTCGGGGTTTATTGCTGCGAATACCTCTTTAGCCTGTCCTGATGTGAATTTTGTGCTGATCCCAGAAGTTCGCTTTGACCTGCATGGTCCGGAAGGAATGATGGCGGCTATGGAAAATAGTTTTGACGAGAAACAAAAGAAAGGACAGCATCCGCATTCGGTGATTGTCGTTGCAGAGGGTGCTGGTCAATACTTGATGTCGAACAGGATAGAAAAGAGAGATCCCTCAGGCAATATTCGTTATAGTGATATTGGTTCATTCCTGAAAGAGAGTATTCAGAAGCATTTTGAAGGCAAGGCCCCTGTTAGTGTTCGACTGATCGAACCAAGCTATTTAATTCGATCTTTGCCTGCTAATCCTCATGATGCGATTTTCTGCTATCACCTTGCAGATCATGCTGTTCACGCAGGAATGGCTGGTCGTACAGACGTTATGATAGGTTACTGGAACAGTCATTTCACCCATGTTCCACTGGAAGCTGTAGTGCAGCAGAAAAAACGAATTGATCCTAATGGAGATTTCTGGAGACAGGTGCTGTTTTCGACTGGACAGCCAAATCGGATGTATAATGAGGCCCCTGAAGAATCAGACGCAAAACCGCTGAATTAAAGCCTGCTTAAAATCCTCAAATTTTGCCATTGGCAGATCATTGATCCCAGCAGCGGCTGGTCTGCCACCTCCTTCAAACTGAAGACAGATCTCATCAGCCCCAACAGGGTGTATTTTTGGGGAACGAACACTGACTAGCTGAGTCCTTTCGGGTTTTTCCACCATCACAACCTGAGCTTGTTCAGGATGGTTTCTTGCCTTTAAATTGCTGAATGCTCCGACAATTCGATGACTCCAAGACGCATCAGGCAACTGATAGATGCGTAGGTTTGAGTTTTCAAAAATGGTTGGTGCTTTTTCAGCGCGTCGTAAGTCCTCTGCATACCCTTCTCTTAGAGCCAAGAATTCCGGAGCCTCTCCGTAGAAATCCAGTGGGCTCTGGTATCCTTGCATTTTCCAAAACAGCTCTTCAGGAGAAAACCAGAGATCGTCGACTTTTCGACCATAGCCGTTGTAGTTCAGCAGTTCGCCCAACTCCTGAAGTTTTCTAACTTGGGATGAACTTAGATTAGTCTTCTGTGCTAGTGTTTTTGCAGTGTCTATCAGGTTGTCTCCGAAGGCCGCTGTAATCGCCCAATCTCTGTATTTGCCCTCCAGCATTTGATCCACTATGACACTTGTGCAAACGGCAGGATCAGTATCAATATGACTAATAAAATTCTTGTGCTCAGGAATGGGGCCGGAGTTGTGATGGTCAATGTAGGTCAGTCGATGGCCGTCTTGGAGGAGACGTTCTGCATCACTACGATTGGCACGTAGTGAAATATCCAAGACAGTAATTTCCGTGGGATCAACTAAAGGAATCTTGCGAAGAAGAGAGGTCTCCCGTTTGGGACCAGTGACTAGATGAGAATGTTCTACAGGTTGATGAAGCCTCAACTGCTGCAGGGCGCAGAGCCCGTCAGCATCACCGTTGAAGACATCATAAGGCATTTGTCGCTAGCTTAAAATGAGTATCTGTACCGCTAGCGAGCAGGCGAAACAAACTACGCCCATTGCAACAAACATTGCCGGTTGGTAGGGATTCCAGCCTCGCCGTGATGCCGGTTGGTAGCGACGGACAATCATCCGTTGGCTGAGGGAATCTGAAGAATGGTGGGTGTCCTGAAACTTTCTTTGCTGATTCATGGGACCTTGCTGGCAAATCCTATTTGCAAATCGAGTGAGTTTGTCTTAACACGCTCAGTTTAATTATAATCTGCAAAAGAAAAGCCAAGCATTTTGAACCGGCATTTTTGAGGTTTTATCCTTCTAGGTCTGCGAGTTTTTTGTTGCGATTGCGCAACCAATGATCTAGCAGAACAAGATTGATCATTGCTTCAACCATAGGTACGGCTCTGGGCAAGACACAAGGATCATGACGACCTTTAGCTCTTAATTCAGTACTCTCGCCTTCACGAGTAACAGTCTCTTGGGCAAAATTGATCGTTGCTGTGGGTTTAAAAGCTACTCTCAGGTCGATGGCTTCACCATTACTGATGCCGCCCTGAATTCCACCAGATCGGTTCGTATCAGTTCGAATGCGTCCATCTTCTGTGTGAAAACGATCATTGTGTTCTGATCCACGCATCAGGACAGAATCGAAGCCAAGGCCAAATTCCACACCACGAGTCGCTGGGAGCGACATCATTGCTTTCGCCAAATCTGCAGTCAGTTTGTCAAAAACAGGCTCGCCTAGTCCAGCAGGAGCATTTCTGACCTGGGCTCTGATCAGGCCACCGACGCTATCTCCAGACATCCGAGCTTTATCGATACAAGCGATCATTTGCTCAGTGATCTCTTGATCTGGGCAGCGGACCATACTGGCTTCGACTTGTTCCAAGGTCACACTCGCAGGATCCATAAGGGTTCGGAGGTCATGGATTTGTTCAACCCATGCCAAGGTTTCGATACCTCCCAGTTGTTGCAGCAACTTGCGGGCGATGGCACCGGCTGCAACCCGACCTATTGTTTCACGTGCACTGGCTCGACCACCACCTTGCCAATTCCGGAAACCATACTTTTGATCGTAGGTAAAATCAGCATGACTTGGACGATAGATCTCTTTCAGATGATCATAAGCTTGTGGGCGGGCGTCTTGGTTATCCACCATGATGGAGATGGCAGTTCCAGTAGTTTTTCCTTCAAAAATACCTGAAAGAATTTTAGCAGTATCGGACTCCTTACGCTGTGTAGTAATCTTACTCTGCCCGGGTTTTCTCCGATCCAGTTCACCTTGAATGTCTTCCAGATCAATCTGCAACCCTGCTGGGCAGCCATCAATCACGACACCCACACCGCCACCATGCGACTCACCCCAAGTTGTGATTCGAAAGGTGTGACCAAAACTATCGCCCATTTTTATCCCTTTTCGGTATGATCGTATTCTTGGAAATTATATTCTGATGGATTGATAATCCTTCGACTTCATCTATTCAAGAGAGCTATGCGAATCCAACAAAGCATCGAAAACAAACTTCAAAATCAATTGGAACCCGAGTTTCTTCAAGTGGAGAATGAGAGCCATCAACACAACGTTCCCTCAGGATCGGAATCTCATTTTAAGGTGACAATCGTCTCTGCTGCTTTTGAAGGAATTAATTCTGTCAAGAGGCATCAACAGGTCTACCGTGTGTTGCAGGAAGAATTACAAGGCGGGGTTCATGCCCTCTCGCTCCGTTGCCACACTCCAACCCAGTGGTCAGAGTTAGGCGAACAGATTCATCTAACTCCTAACTGCCGAGGAGGCAGCGGGCACTAGTTATTGTCCTCTTCTTCAGCGGCTTCAGCGGCCTGGGTTTTCCCATGACACTGCTTGTATTTTTTTCCACTGCCACAGGGACAGGGATCGTTCCGGCCAATATGCACTTTCTGGATGGGAGTCGGTTTCAGTTCCTCTGGCTTTGTATCAGGACTTTCTCCATGCACCATCGTCATCTTTTGCTCAGGCATGGTTTCCTGAATTGGCCGCACCGGACTTGGACCAACCTGAATTTTGTAGAAGAGGCTGACGGCTTCTCGGCTGATTCGAGCCATCAGGTCTGAGAACATGTCGAAAGCCTGACGCTTATATTCGTCCAAAGGCTTCTTTTGAGCGTAACCAACTAGGCTGATACCCTCGCGGAGGTGGTCCATTGAAAGCAGGTGGTCTTTCCAGAGTCCATCATTGATCTTGAGAAGAATCTGACGTTCAAGATCAACTACCATCGCATCGAACCGAGCAGACTGATCTTTTTCTTCTTCATTGACCCCAGCAGCGGCTTGTTCAGCAGCAAGGTTTTGACCTAGTTCGCTGTGGAAGTACGTCAGTTTTTCTCGGTAAAGATCCTCGACTTGCTGATGGAACTGTTCCCTGAATTCCTCAGCATCAAGCTCTTGTTCGTGCCAATTTTCCTTGGGTAGTTTGCCAAAAATATTGGTGAATGCCTGATTAAATCCTGATGAATCCCACTGATCTACATACTTTTCGCTGCAGTGTTGATCAAATAGCTCATCCACGACATCACCAGACATTTCCAACATCAGTTCCTGTACTGAATCTCCCAGGATTTCTCTTCTGCGCGAGTAAATGATGGATCTTTGCTTTTCCATCACATCGTCGAACTGGAGAACATGTTTTCGGATGTCAAAGTGATATCCTTCCACTTTTTTCTGGGCATTGCCAATGGCCTTGGTAATGAAGACATGCTCAATCGGCTCATCCTCATCAATTTGAAGCCGATCCATCATTTTGGAGATTCGTTCGCCTCCAAATACCCTGAGCAGATTGTCTTCTAGGGAAAGCATGAATTGAGAGGAACCTGCGTCACCTTGGCGTCCGGATCTTCCTCGTAGCTGATTGTCAATCCTTCGACTGTCGTGACGCCCAGTCCCCAAAACGAAGAGTCCCCCTTCCTGAAGTGCTTCCGAGGAGGGTTTAATATCGGTTCCCCGCCCCGCCATATTCGTTGCAATGGTGACAGACTTGACTTGACCTGCCTTGGCAATGATTTCTGCTTCACGTTCATGATTTTTGGCGTTCAAAACTTCATGTGGGATCTTGGCTTGGCTTAGTAGTTTGCTGATTGCTTCTGAGACTTCAATGGATACAGTACCCACCAATACAGGTTGTCCTTTTTCGTGGAGTTCCTTGATGGTACTGACCACCGCACGATATTTCGCATTGACCGTTTTGAAGATCACATCGGGTAGATCTTTTCTCGTCACGACTCGGTTGGTCGGAATAACAACTACACCCAAGTTGTAGATCTTCTTGAACTCGTCTTTTTCTGTCTCCGCCGTTCCGGTCATTCCAGAGAGTTTGTCGTACAGACGGAAATAATTTTGGAAGGTGATGGTTGCAAGAGTCTGATTTTCACGCTCAATCCGAACCCCTTCCTTCGCTTCCAAGGCTTGGTGCAAACCATCACTGAAGCGACGCCCTGGCATCAGGCGACCGGTGAACTCATCGACGATCACAACCTGTCCCTTTTGAACCACGTAATCGACGTCACGGCGGAAAACGTAATGTGCTTTCAATGCCTGATTGATATGGTGTAGCACCTCCATATTCTCATAATCGAAAAGGCTAGTGTCAGGTTGAAGCAAGTGTTTCACACGCTCCTCCATCAACTCCGAACCTCTTTCTGTGAGGTTAATACCGCGGGATCGCTCATCTAATCCATAATCACCCTCACGGACCGTCTCATTGTCCTCTTTCTCCTGCCAATTTGGATCGATGTCGTGCTGTTCATGGGTTGGAAGTTTGGGTACTTCTTCACGGCGGATTTCACGGCTCAGCCCATGGACCAGTTTGTTGATGACGTAGTATTTTTCGACATTGTCTTCTGTTGGTCCACTGATGATCAGAGGAGTTCGGGCTTCATCAATCAGAATACTGTCCACCTCATCGACAACGCCAAAATTAAACCCCCGCTGAACGTAATCTGTCAGCGCAAACTTCATGTTGTCACGTAGGTAGTCAAAGCCGAATTCGTTATTTGTTCCGTACGTGATGTCACAGCCATAGTTGTCACGGCGACTTTGGTCACTATACCCGTGCTGGATCAGGCCTGTGTTCATTCCAAGGAATCGATAAATTTGCCCCATCCAGTTGGAATCACGACGTGCAAGGTAGTCATTTGGCGTGATCACATGCACGCCAAGTCCGGTCAAGGCGTTCAAGTAAACGGGGCAGGTTGATGCGAGGGTTTTTCCTTCCCCGGTCTGCATCTCAGCAATGTTGCCTTCATGTAGGGCAATTCCCCCAATCAACTGAACATCGTAGTGTCGTTCCCCGATGACTCGCCTAGCTGCTTCACGGACCAAGGCAAAGGCTTCTGGGAGCAAGTCGTCAAGTGCTTCTCCATCTTTGTGTCTTTTCTGATATTCCTCGGTCTTATTTGGGAAATCAGCATCTTGCAACTGTTCCATCTGTGGTTCCAGTTCATTGATGCGGACCACCAGACGGCGGTAGCGTTTGAGGGTGCGATCGTTTTCGCTACCGAAGATCTTTTGGATCAGTTTCATGGCTTCCTAAATGTGCGAAACGCCAAGACAAGAAATCAGGGCTTTCGCCAGATTTGGTGAGGGCCTGAGGCGGGTTCACTAGGTTTGAATAAGCAGATTGTCAATCAGACGAGTATTACCTACAAACGCTGCAACCATCAAGCAGACATTTCCGTTAAATTGTGAAACCGGTTCAAGTGATTCTGCATCAACGAAGCTGAGGTAATCGATCTTGATTTGAGGTACCGCATTCAGTTGGCTTGTAAGGGTTTGGGAAAGTACCTCCAGATTTTGCTTTGGTTTATTTTGAATGATTGCTGCGGCCTGCTGCAATGTTTTGTAAAGGAGCGGGGCTACTTTTCGCTCTTCTGAATCAAGATAAGAGTTACGTGAGCTCATTGCCAACCCATCCTCCTCCCGCACAGTGGGAAATGCTTGAATTTCAATTTGAAAGTCAAGGTCACTCACCATTTGACGGACTACTTGGAGTTGCTGAAAATCCTTTTGACCAAAAATTGCGAAAGTAGGTTGGATGATTTGGAATAACTTACAGACGACAGTGCAGACCCCACGAAAAAAATGGGGACGACTCCTGCCTTCCCATCTTTCGACTAGTGGTCCGCTGGGAACGACATAAGTGGAAAAACCATTGGGATAGAGGTCCGTTACGTTGGGTGCAAAGATCTGGGTTGCCCCAGCTAATTGGGCCATCTCAATATCACTGGCCAAGCTCCTAGGATAACTTTCGAGGTCTTCATTGGCAGCAAACTGTGTGGGATTGACAAAGATCGAAACGACGACTTCCTCCGCACAGTAGGCAGCATGCCGAATCAATTGAAGATGCCCCTCATGGAGAGCTCCCATTGTCGGAACTAGGCCAACAGGGTTCCTCCAATCTTGCCTCAGTAAACGAAGATCTTTGGACGTTTTGATTGGTACAAGTGAAGTTGATGAAGTCATTAATCCAAAGCAAATTGGAATGGGGTTGTGTCGGCCTTTAGTAAGTAATCTCTTAATGGAACTAGCAGATTGTTTGGTAACAGCAAGCCGTACCCCTTTTGTGGTTTGAAATATCTGGGTATTCGTAGTAAATGATCGTTTCATTTGATGAATATTTTGTGACTAATTGTTACGAAACACCTTATCGCAAAATTAAATTTATTCGTTGATTCCACCTAAATGAATATTTCTTGTCGAGATTAGCCAATGAACCATCGCATTCTGGTGATTGATGATGATCCGAAGATTCTAGAAAGCTGTCAGATGATTCTTGCTCCAGAGACTTCCAAAGCTGGGGAAGAACTAGAATCTATGGCAGGTGAACTGTTTGAGGAAGAAGTAGAGAATGGCCCAGATGAAACCCTGAATATCAAATTTGAAGTAACGACAGCTAATGAGGGAAAGATTGGAGTTGATGAGGTTGGTAAAGCTCTACAAGCTGGACAACCCTTTACGATGGCATTTGTTGATATCCGGATGCCTTACGGAATTGATGGTCTTGAAACCGCTCGTCAGATTTTGAGTATTGATCCGGATATGGAAATTATTATTCTTACCGGATACTCAGACACTCCACGCCAAAGTATGGCTCGGCAATTGGGTGTCAGTAATTTTCAATTGCTAAAAAAACCGTTTGATCCTGATGAATTGATGCAAATGGCTCAGTTCTTGGCTCATCGACATGATATGCATCAGCGCAGAGGTGAGCAAAGCAAATGAGAAAAAACATGAACAATGTTTAGGAGTTTTCAGCTATGCGTGTCTTAGTGATTGATGATGATCCTAATATTCTGGAGACCTGCCGCTTTATTCTTGGAGATGAGGATCAAAGCGCAAAACAGGATTTACAGATGATGGCTAGTGCCCTCTTCGGAAGTGTGGAGGAAGTTGAAGAAGAGATGGTCAATAACTTTGAAGTGACTACCGTCAATCAGGGTTTGTTGGCATTGGAGGAAGCGAGCAACGCAATGAGCGATGGTAACCCCTATCAAATTGCGACCATTGACATGCGGATGCCACCAGGTATCAATGGTCTGGAGACCGCAAAGCGCTTGATTGAGATTGATCCCTCCATCGAAATTGTGATTGTTACTGCCTACTCTGACACTTCACGAATGAGCATGGCCAAGGAACTCGGTGATGGCCGATTTTTACTATTGAAAAAGCCTTTTGATCCAGACGAACTAACCCAGATCGTGCAGTTTTTGGCAAATCGAAGAGACAAAGAAATCTTGGAGAATTAAAAGTTGCTCACTCAAACCCAAGTTCTGAATGCATAGCAGCTCCGAAGGTAGCCCCTCATGACTCATCGCATTCTCGTTATTGATGACGATCCAAAAATACTGGAGACCTGCCGTTCAGTCCTGGCACCTGAAGCAAACGTGGCAGGAGAGGAATTGCAGGCCATGGCAGATTCGCTCTTCGGCACCCAGCGAGTGGCACCTGAAGAAGGCGTCGGCAGAGTCCGTCAGCGCTTTGAAGTAACTACGGTTAACCAAGGGTTGCTGGGCTTGGATGAAGCAGTCAGGGCGAACAAAATTGGCCAACCGTTTTCAATTGCTTTCATCGATATGCGAATGCCTCCGGGCATTGATGGTCTGGAAACTGCGGAAAGGCTTGTCACGATTGACCCCTTTATTGAAATTGTGATCGTTACAGCCTACTCAGATACATCTCGTCAGAACATGGCTGATCAACTTGGGGACAGCAGGTTCCTACTGCTAAAGAAGCCATTTGATCCAGATGAATTGACACAGATGGCTCAGTTTCTCATCTACAGGCGAGAAATTGACCAATTGAACCGAGCTTATGAGCGTTTTGTACCCAAGGAATTCCTAAAGCTGCTGAACAAGGAAAATATTCTGGAAGTACAGATTGGCGATCACGCCGAAATGCCCATGTCCATTCTCTTCTCTGATATTCGCTCCTTCACATCACTCTCCGAACGTCTTTCGCCTGCAGAGAATTTTCGCTTCATCAATTCCTACCTTGGATTGATGGGGCCAGTAATTCGGAGGAATCGAGGCATCATCGACAAGTTTATTGGTGATGCAATCATGGCACTGTTCCAAGTGGAACCAGACGATGCTGTGCGTGGAGCCCTTGAAATGATTCGTTCGCTTCGCTGGTACAACCAGGGCCGTTCACGTGCAGGTTATTCTTCCGTGCGAATCGGGATCGGTATTCACAGTGGGAATGTGATGCTGGGTACCATTGGAGAGCACTACCGAATGGAAAGTTCGGTAGTGAGTGATGCCGTCAATCTGGCTTCTCGCATTGAAATGCTGACCAAGCCTTTTAAGACCGATCTGTTGATTAGCGAAGGTACTTACGATGGTCTTAAAGATCCGAGTCAATACATGATTCGCCTCGTAGATATGCGCAAGGTGAGAGGTCGAAGTTTGCTGGTCAGACTTTATGAGGTTTTTGACGAGGAGTACGAAGACCTCCGGGAGTTCAAAAAAGAAAATTTAGAACTGTTTGAGCTAGCAGTGAAATCATTTCACGCCTCAGAATTTGACGATGCTCGCTCCCAATTTGAGCGTTTGGCTTCAATGGGAGTTGAGGACAGCCTTGTTGAGCTTTACTTGGAACGTCTGAAACACATTGCTGAATATGGTGATGATGCCCCGATCGATGAGCATTTCTAAGCCAATCCGAATCTTCCAAAACAACTGAGTTCTTGATGAAGTTTGTTCGAAGCCTACAGAACGAGATTGTAATTTCGTTCATCCTACTTGCCATGTTTCCGAGCCTCATTGGAGGCGCAGTAACTCTGATCTATTTTCAGAATATGATGGAGAAGGAAGCGCAACAAAATCTGGAACATGTAGCAGAACTGTGGGCGCTGGCATCTGATCAGTGGTATCAAAATGCCGCAAAAGATATTCGCCAGTTAGCCAACACCCCCAATCTCTGGCAAGCGGAGGCATTTGCGCAGAGAAGCCTTTTTGAACCGGATCACTATGCCGGGATCTGGCAACTGAACTCTGAAGACCAGTTACTGCAAACGATCAAGTCAGGTGAATTGCCTGAAGAAACGAGATGGGAAACTCTCAAGGAGTTCAATCAAGCCGAACTTGGTCCTCTACAGTTGCTCAAATCAGGAGCAATTGTGCTGCCGATTCGAGTTGATGTAGCTAATGAGGAACTGGTTGGGCGAGATCAGACCAATTCGAAATTGCTAGCTCTGCTCAACAGTCAATCGATGACTGAGTTGTTTACTACAAGAAATCAGGACGGACAAAGCCGAGGATTCTTTGCCGATTCAGCAGGGAATGTACTCTCGTTCATGCCTGATAGAAGCCTGTCTGACGAAACTTGGCAGCTGATTGGAAATTGTCGTGAAGAGGTTACAGGATCTGGGGTTGTGGTGAATGACTTGGGTGATGATGTAGTGACGGCTTACCGCTGGCTAGGCTACCCGAATGCTTGTCTAATTGTAGAAGTTGATCGGGAAATTGCTATCGGCAAGCTTGGGGTGCGGTTGCCGTTATTAGTTGCTCTGATCTTCGGAATCATCATTGGAATTTCGCTGTTGGGAGTTCGTTTTCTAAGTCGTCACTTGATGCAGCCTATTCATGAACTCGTCGGTATTGTTAATCAGGTGGCAGATGGAGATTTCACCTCTCGGCCGAAAGAAAGCCAGTTGGTGGAGATCAAGAAACTTCACCGAGCTTTTACGGATATGGCGAATAGCTTGGAAACCTACAACCGTTACCTTGAAGAGCGAGTTTCCCAGCGAACCTTGGAATTGAATGAAAAAAATCTACAACTTCGTGAAACTATGCGCCTGCTGGATGAGGAAAAGAAGAAGCAGGTACAGCAGGCATACAACGCAGGTATTGTTGAACACGCAATCAGTGTTTTGCACAACATTGGGAACGCCATCACCCCCCTTGCGGTCCGACTGCAAAAGCTTCATCAGAACAAAGTAGAATCACAGTTTTCCAGCTATCTCCAACAGCTGTGTAGTTTGTTGGAACAGCACGAGGGTGACTTGGGAGATTTTTTCAGTTCTCCCCGGGGTCAACAGTTCCTCCCTTTCCTTAAGCAACTCACCCAAACCTCTGACCAACAGAAAGAGGATGAACTTAAGTCGATGGATGTGATGGCCCATCAGCTTGATCACATCACGGAAATTATTGCGTTACAGCAGAAGTACGCGACACAGCAGTCGAATACTGAAGAGGTTCAGATCGAACAGGTGATTGATGATGCGATGGAAATGATGAAGCCAGCGTTCGATAAGCGAAACATTATGGTTATCGAAGAAGTTCAACCAGAACTACCAAAAATTCAAAATGATCCAAACAAGCTCGTTCAGATCTTTATGAATTTATTCAAGAACAGTATCGAGAGCATCGATCAGTGTCTGCGGGCCCCCAAAGATGGGTATCAGGGGAGGGTCAGAGTGGGAGTCACGATTCTGGGAAGTGATCAACTTCAGATTTATGTTGAAGATAATGGCCAAGGTGCTGAACCAGAGTCCCTGAAGCGGGCCTTTGAATTTGGATACTCCACCAAAAAGCGTGGTTCTGGGTTTGGTTTGCATGACTGCGCAAATTTTATCCGTTTTCACAAGGGTATTGTTGAGTTGACATCCGAGGGCATCGGCAAGGGGGCCAAGATCACTTTCACTCTGCCAATCACCAAATCAAAGAACGAAAAAGAAGAACAAGAAGCCTAGAATCTTCACGCTTTGGTTCTTCAATTCCAGAAATCAATAGATGTGGATAGATAGGTAATCAGTTCATGATGGACGCTGAGCAACAAAATCAAATTCAGATCAAACGTGATGCACTGAACATGAATGTGATGTCTCTGAAGCCAGAGCACTTTCAGGATTTGGCTCATGTTGGCTCAATCCTCACAGAACTGGAAGAATTCGCATCATTGATGGATGGACTGGAGCAGCCTCAATTCAGCAAAATTTTGAAGGAATTGGGGCATCGGCTTGGCCAAATTGTGGCAGAGTTGTCTCCATACGAATCTGGTCTGGAAGAATTTCAGCAACTTCATGAGCAGTTTGATAATGCATTGGAACTTCTTTACGCAGGAGACCAAGAGGACGCTGATAAGATTCTGATCCATGCGTTGGATAGTAAATCAACGGCTGGGAAGAATTTAGAATCACAGGATCACTACAGTGATTACGCGGAGATTATCCAGCACTGCACTGATGAGATGAAAGGAGATGAAACCCTTGCGGAGTTCATTAGTGAGACTGAGGAAGGGCTCCAGAATACAGAGGAGACCCTACTTAGATTGGAAGAAGATTTTGAGGATCAAAAAGCGATCTCTAGTATCTTCCGGGTCTTTCATACAATCAAGGGGACTGCTGGATTTTTAGGTTTGACAGATCTGGGAAGCTTGGCCCATCGGACAGAGGATTTGATGGTTCAGGTCAACGAGGGAGAACGCGAAATATCTTTGGAGATCCTTAACGCAATCCTGTGTGCGACGGATGGTTTATCCAAGTTGATTAGCCAAATGAAGGCTATGATTGCAGGAATGAGTTCAGACCCAGTGGATCTTCGAGAGGCTTATCAACTTTTGGATTATTTGCTAAGTGATGAAGTTTCGAGATCCGCCTCGGTTTTAGAAAATCCTACTCTTGAAACTATCAGCTCAATCCCACCACCTCACTCTGAAGATCAAGAAGCTCTGACCGAAACTCACCCTGAAGTGGGTCAGAATTTAGCGAAGACTTCGAAGTCTCCCACCACTGAGGTTTCAAAAACGAATGAGAACGTGGCAGCAACTCAAGTCATGGATATGCTGAAGATTCCAGCATTCAAACTTGATGAGTTGTCTGAGTTCATTGGCGAAATGGTGGTCGCACTCTCAGTTTTGTCCCAGAATCCAACGATTGCCAATCTGGAAGATCGAGAATTACATGACCGATTGGATCAGTTGAACAAGATCACAGAGCAACTTCGGGATCGGATCCTCAGTATTCGCATGTTTCCGGTCAAGAACGTTTTTTCAAAGCTGACAAGGCAGATGCGGGATCTCTCAAAAAAATCTGGTAAGCAGGTCAAGCTCACAATTCAGGGAGATGAAACATTAGTTGATAAGACGATCATAGATAGCATCTACGCCCCACTGATGCACATCATGCGAAATACCGTTGATCATGGAATTGAAACTCCTGAGGAACGAATAGCAGCGGGTAAGTCCTCTGAGGGAACCGTCAAACTCTCCGCACATCACTTGGGTGATTCCATTCTGATTGAGGTGCGTGATGATGGGCGTGGATTGGATCGTCAAAAACTACTTTCAAAAGCCTTGGAGCGTGGCTTGATCAATGAGCGAGAGAATCTCACAGATCAACAAATCTTCATGTTCATCTTCACGAGTGGTGTTTCCACAGCTAAAGAAGTGACTGACATTTCTGGCCGTGGGGTCGGTATGGATGTGGTGAAGAAAGAGGTTGAGAAACTTCGTGGCAAGATCAGTGTGGAGACCGAGGCTGGAAAGGGCACTGCCTTCCTGATCAAACTGCCCTTGACGACCTCAATCATTGAAGGGTTGGTAGTGCGTTTGGGCGAAAATCGCTTTGTTCTACCCATTCTTGATGTACACCTGACGCTGATTCCAAAAAAGGAGCAATTGTATGACGTTCAGGATCGAGAAAGCGAGTGTTTGATTCTGGCTGGAGAAGTCATCCCAATCATGCGGCTTCATGAGTTTTTTGATGTCGAGGCTGATGTGATGGTCCCAGAGGAAGCAATCATTGTAGTTGTTAAGTACGGTGATAAAAAATATGGACTGATGGTTGATGAACTACTGCACCGACAACAAATTGTGGTAAAGAATCTTGGAGAAACCTTTGTCAATCTGCCTGGAATCACAGGGGGAACAATTCTTGGTGATGGGAGAGTCGGGTTGATTCTAGATCCAGAGACGCTGATTCATCGCTCACACAACATCAACATGACGATCAATTGAGCACGCAAGATCAGTCGAGGTAAAACTGATGAATGATCTATTTGAAAATTCGGAAGGGAAGTTACTGACTTTCCTGCTAGGGAACCAAGAATATGGCATCAAAATTCTTGAGGCTCGTGAAGTTGTGGGCATGATGCACATTGATCCAGTCCCGCATACCTCCGATTTCATGAAAGGGGTGATCAATCTTCGTGGAAAGATCATTCCAGTGATTGATTTGCGGACCAAGTTCAAGATGCCTCAGGCGGCTCCGACCAATGAAACCTGCATCATTGTTGTTGATTTTGGCAACGCCTTCACGGGAATCATTGTAGATTTTCTGATTGGGGTAACCCGAATTGAAGAGGTCAGCTTTGAAGAGACTCCACAGATGAGCGCCAACATTCGAGCCGAATTCATTTCAGGAATGGCCAAGCTCGAGGATCGGGTCGTGATTGTTCTTGAACTAAAAAATGTTTTGTCTGCAAAGGCAATGGTAAGTATCCCAACAAATCAACCTGAGATCGCATTATGACTGTTTCCATGCGCGGGCTACTGAATCGGGGGGTCTGTGTCTTGGCTTTGCTGATTCTACTGGGAGGGGAGTTGTTCCTCAGAAGAGAAATGCTGCTGTCGCTCGAAGATTCCTCAGTAGATCAAGCGACCTTAGAAACGCTGCATGGACTCTCAGCAACACATGAACTGTGGCTCATAATACTTGCAGGAATCCTCGCACTGCTGTCGGTATTAATTTTTTGGAATACAGGAAGCGCTAGTATCAGACCTCTGAAAAAGATGGTTGAGGAATTGATGACAGCTTCTTCACAACTTCGGAAGGCGTCTGAACAAGTCGCAAAAAATTCTGCTGAGCTTTCTAACGATTCTCTGCAGCAGGCAAACAGTGGAGAATTGGCTTCTAATGTCATGCACGAAATTGCTTTGCCATCGATTGCGGTCTTTTCCTCAAGTTCTATCCAAGTGGCAGAACAGATTGAGGATATCAATGCCCTGGCTCGCTCTGTTGAAGAGAATACACGGCGCACCTTAGAACTCTCTGCAGAAGCCCGGGCAGCGGCAGAGAGCGGGGTTCAGGCGATGAGTGAGATTAGCAGCGCAATGCGAGGTGTGCAGGAAGGCAGTACCCGAATTACGGATATCATTGAGGTGATTGATACGATCACACATCAAACGAAGATGCTGGCAACCAATGCAGCGATTGAGGCAGCCCGGGCTGGTGAGCAGGGGAAAGGTTTTGCGGTCGTTGCTGATGAGGTGTCCAAGTTGGCAGAAAATTCTAAAAAGGCTGCTCGTGAGATAGGTGAACTGATTAGAGAAAGTGTTACCAAGGCCAGAGATGGAGGAAAGCTTGCTGCCGATGGAGAAGCAGCCCTTCAAAATATCCTACAAACGGTGGTTGAAGTTGTGGACCTCGTAAGCGATGTTGCCCTTTCTGCTTCTGAGCAAACAGAGAAAATGCGAGAAGCTGAGAGGCTGATCATTGAAATCAAACAGGCTTCAACAGATCAAAACAAGCACACTCCTGAGTTGGCGACTGCTATTCAGGATATGATCAAAGTTGCTCAGAAATCAGCAATGAACGCTGAGTCTGGGACCGTTGCAGCAGAACAACTTTTTGCCCAAGTACAGATCTTGAGTGAATTGGTAGATCGTCTCGCATCCCAGATTGGCACCTCCAAAAAATCTCAAGTAGCACCAATGCAAGCTTCGAAGCCCAAAAAGGAAGCTGTCAACAATGCTCGCTTGCTGCCTGCTCCATCTAAAAAGTCAGGTCCAACCAAGTTTAATCCAGAGATGAAACGCCCACTGGCAATGAAAGCTTCGACTTCAAATATCAATCAATCCAGTCCGTCCAAACCAAAACCTGATCCTCAAAGCAAGCCCTCCGATATCATTCCCATGCGGGACGACTTCTCAGAATTCTGAGAGATTTCTTTACAGGGTTTCTCTCCAAAGCGAGCAATCTTCTTATGGTGTCTCGATTGGGGCTAACGTCCCGAATTCTGCTTGCCAGTAGTTTTGTAATAATTGTGCTTGCTCTACTACGATTAGGTGTCAATTGGGTGTTGATTGAAGATCAGGTGATGAAAGAAATTCTATTGGAATCCAAGGCACTGACTCAGCAGGCTCAGATTGTCTTGAAACAAAGTGCTCAGATTCATGTTCAGTACGTTGAAAAATTGGGAGAGAAGGAGCAATTAATCACTCTGAATACAAGTAGCATTAAAGGCCTTCCCACCAGCGTAATCCCCATTCATTTCGCTCAGGAAGTCGCTCAGCAGGGATTGAAAAGTGAGTACTACAGTCTACAAGTAATTCGAGAAAACAGCTCAAATCAAGATTTACTCACAGATTTGGCTGTCCTCAATCAACTGCGCGAGAATGAGCTTACTGAACTAGTTGAATTGGATGAAAAACAGAATGTTTTCCGCTATGTCAGTCCCATTCGAGTGGGCCAGGAATGCATGGCCTGCCATGATGCCAAAGAAAGTCTGGAGCAGGATCCATCAAGCACATTAAATAATGAATTGCGTGGTTGGAAAGTTGGGGATATCCCAGCAGCATTTGCTGTGATTGTAGATCTTCAACTTACTTCGGATCGTTTCCAAGAAACCATACCAAGACTCCTCTTGGTGAGTCTGATCGCGCTTTGTTTTGGGCTGGTGATCGCATTTATGGTCACTTATTCGATCTTGAGACCGCTAAAGAGTTTTGTCATTCGACTGCATAAAATGGCTCAGAAAAACGTAAGTATTGCTGAACAGGTTAGCCAAAATAGTAATAGCCTGACTTTGTCGAATGAGAACCAAGCCACTCATCTTTTGAAGGTGATGGAAAAAATTAAGGAACTTGGAACACACGCTCTGGAAAATCTAGACAAGGCCCAGTTGAACATAAATTCCACTAATCAATTGACCGACTCGTTTCAATTGATCATTGCTCAATCCCAATCCACAGAGCAGGCTGTTTCAGACATGAAAAGCTCAATCAAGGAGGGCTCTGAATCAATGGTAAATATCATGAGTGTGCTACTCTCTGTCAGAGATAGTGGCTTGCTCATCAACAAAATTTTGGAGTCCCTGAATAGTATTACACAGCAGACGAAGATGTTGGCTACAAATGCTGCGATTGAAGCTGCTCGGGCGGGTGAGCATGGAAAAGGATTTGGAGTAGTGGCCAATGAGGTCGCTAAACTCGCTGAAAACTCAAAGCTTGCTACTCAGCAGATTTCAAAGCTGATCTCAGATTCAGCACAGCAAGGTATGCAAATAGGAGAGTTGGCTGATAGAGGAAATCAATCACTGAAGCAACTGGAGAACAAGTTTGAAGCTCTTTCAGATTTTGTAGAAGACTTGGCAAAGTCTGTTCTTCTAAATAGCGATAATGTCACCGCCATTAGCGGCCGAGCTTCTAAAGTGAGTGAGTTGTCAATGTCCCAATCAAAGGAAACGGAAGATCTGCTCTTTCTTCTTCAGCAGATGGATGAAAATGAACACCAAAACAAGAGCTTTACAGATAAGACCTTGATCGAAGCTCATCAGCTACATGAAGGAGCCTTGCACTTGCTGGGATTGATCAAAGAGATTGAAGGGCTAATCTCAGGTGATGAAAATCCAACCAAAATTTCGAAAAACAAGCTGGATAATCCAAGCAAATTAGAACGTCTGCAGTTACCTTCAAATACAAAAAATTTGGGTGGTTGAACTTTGCAGATGTTACTTCCCCAAATGGATGATTCGGAGTTTGAAGACTTCCGAAAACTGATACACGAAAGTATCGGTATTAGCCTGTCACTGCAGAAGAAGCAGTTGTTGATGACTCGGCTGTACCGACGGATGTATCAACTTGGAATCAACTCTTATGGAGAGTATTGGGCGCATGTCCTGAATGACGAAACGGGTTCGGAAATGGTTTTGTTGTTGAACGCCGTTTCTACAAACAAAACGGATTTTTTTCGGGAAAGCGATCATTTCACTTTTTTGAAAAATGAGGTTTACCCACAACTCCAAAAACAACAAACGATCCGTATATGGAGTTGTGCCTGTTCAAGTGGTGAAGAGGCCTACACAATTGCAATGACGTTGCTCGATGCTTTTGGTGGCGTATTGGGTGGTCGAGACGCAAAGATTCTAGCTACTGATATCTCGACTCGCATGCTGGATCAGGCGGAACTAGGCCGCTATCCAGTCAATCAGTTGCCCTTAATACCGGAAGTTTTGCGCAATCGTTATTGTCAGATTCTCCCGGAAACGAATGGGGAGATGTTTCAGGTTAGTAGTCAATTAAAGGCATTGATTCGATTTCGCCGGTTGAACCTCATTCAGGAATATCCTTTACGGACCCAATTTGATTTCATCATGTGTCGAAATGTCATGATATATTTCGACCGGGATGACCAAGAAAAATTGATTGAAAGGTTGAGCGGCTATATCAAACCTGGTGGTTATCTCTTTGTGGGTCACTCAGAAAGTTTGATTGGTCTCCAGAATTCCTTGAAATATGTACAAAGCTCCATTTACCAGCGGATCTAATCTTGATGAATCCAACTCTTTATCCAAAATTCAGAGGCAAATAAAATGACAGGCGGGCCCGTCAAAGTGCTGATCGTGGATGATGCACCGATCGTAAGAAATGTCCTCACAAAAGAACTCAGTCGTGATTCGCGTATTGAAGTCGTTGGGGCTGCTGAGGATGCTTACCAAGCTAGGGATATGATCATTGAAAGGAATCCTGACGTGATCTCCCTTGACCTGCTGATGCCAAGAATGGATGGCTTGGAATTCATGGAGGTCTTGATGAAACACTGGCCCATGCCGATCATTGTGCTGAGTTCAATCGTCGATGATCATTGGGATCAAGCCCTAAGAGCCCTGGAGTTGGGGGCTATTGAAGTGTTCGCAAAACCAAACCCAGAAGATCCTGTGGCCTTCAAGGCAATGTTGGCCCGCTTGACAGATACTCTTGTCTGGGCAGCGAGGATTGACATGAACGAGGTGTTGCAGAAAAAAAAGATCCAGAGCAAACCAAGTCCTCTGAAATCCCCCTCTCTAGCAAGGGCTGCAGACAAAATAATTGCAATTGGTGCTTCGACAGGTGGGGCCGAGGCTTTGCGAAATATTATTCCACTGTTACCCCCAACGACGCCGGGTATATTGATTGTCCAGCACATGCCAGAGCACTTCACACATTCTTTTGCACAGCGACTTGATCAGATGTCACAGATTGAGGTGAAGGAAGCAGAAGACGGGGATGAGGTTTATCCGGGTAGGGCGCTATTAGCTCCAGGGGATCATCACATGCGATTGAAAAACAAGAATGGAAAGTATGTCGTGGATATTGTCAAGGGACCACTTGTTTCACGTCATCGTCCCTCGGTAGATGTACTGATGCAGTCAGTCGCAGATACTGCAGGCGCTGAAGGGGTAGGTGTGATGTTGACCGGAATGGGGAACGATGGGGCCAAGGGGATGCTGTCCATGAGAGAGCGAGGTGCCCGGACGATCGCCCAAAGTGAGGAAACTTGCGTGGTGTTTGGTATGCCCCGTGAGGTCCTGAATAACGGTGGTGCAGAAACCGCTGTACCGCTTCCTGATATCGCCAGTAAGTTGATGAGTTTACTCTAGCCTTGGTAGCATTCACTATCCGATTGGCAACTCAATCGTGAAGCTTGCTCCTCCATCCTCTAGGTTCTTGAAACGCACAAAGCCGTTGTGATCGGAAATTGTCTGATGAATGATTGTCAGCCCCAAGCCGGTGCCATCCTTCTTGGTGGTCGCATACGGTTCGAACAATCGATTGATGATTTCTGGTTCGATTCCCGTGCCGTTATCTGAGACTTCAATTCTCGCAATACGCAACTCCTCAGCAACACTTGTCTTGATTTGAACCGTCCCTTGTCTTAGCAGACGGGATAGCCTGCCTTTATTCTCAACAGCTGTAACTGCATTATCTACTAGGTTGACCACCACGCGCTTCATTTGCTCTGCATCAATGGACAATTTGGGCATGTCCTCGCAAAAATCTGCTACCAGCTGAATGCGAGTGGGCAGGTTCCCTTCATAAAGATCCACCACCTCTGATAGAACACTATGTAGATCCGTAGGTCGTAAGTGAGATTCTGGAATTCTGGCGAACTGTGAGAATTCGCTAACCATTCGTTTGAGTTGTTCCACCTCGTTGATGATTGTCTGTGTGGCCTGCTGCAGAGGTTTTGGATCATCAACTTTGTTTGCGTACTTCCGACGAATCCGCTCCGCAGAGAGTTGGATCGGGGTCAATGGGTTCTTGATTTCGTGCGCAATCCGCCGGGCAACTTCACGCCATGCTTGGGAACGCTGTAAACGATGAATTTCTGTGATGTTGTTGTAGACAGCGATCACACCGATAGGTTCATTATCTCGATTCTGTAGTGTCAGCAGAGTAACTGCAACTTGGATGGGCTGTTGTTGGTGAATCAAAGTCAAATGACGATAGACACTCTGAGACTGATGCTCCTGCAACTGTTCCCACATTTCGATAAAAGCTGGGAGTGCGTCCTCTGAGAGCACTTCATCAATCCGATTATTTTCACTAACCTTGTCTTCTCGCCAGGGCAGCAATTGGTTAGCAGCTCGGTTCACACGACGGAGCCTACCCTCCGGATCCAGCAGGACTACGCCAGTGCTAATATTCTCCAAGACTAATTCCAAGAGTCGGTGCTGTTCTTCCAAAGCTTGATGGCTTTGTTGAAGGTGCTCCGTTGTTCGTTCGAGGGCGATCTGATTAATTTCCAGATCTTGACTCATCGAATTGAAGGCTCGAACCAATAAACCAAAGTCCTTGTCCAAGGTGGACTTGGGTTTGACCTGATACCCCAATTCTCCATCAGCAACTCTTTGAGTGGCTTGGGCCAGATCTTCAATTGGTTGAACAAATCCACGTGCAAAATAAAAGGCCAGCCATGTCGCAACAAAGACTATACAGAGCGTCATCAGCAGAAAGATCACTAGATAATACCGGCGCAGCAAGTCCTCTGATTCCGTAAAGAATCTTGAATTGCGTTCCTGTTCGATGATTCCGTTGATCGCCTGAGTAATCGGTTGAGATGCAGGATGGAAAAGTTCGAGCAATAATTCCTGATTTTGAGGAGCCTTGAGTTTGTGCAAAGAGCGATAGAGAAAACGATCTTGTTGTTCTTCTACCAACCATGACTCTTCCTGTTGAAGAACTTGGTACCACTCAGCAGTACTCGGTGCTTTCCAAGAACGCTTGGCTTCTTCGGTACGAAGTTTTTGGTGGATAATTTCTCGCTGAGGATTGTAGATCGTGAGTCCATCACCCAAGGATCTGCCAAGTCTTTCATCCAGTTCTTCTAGGTTTGTGAAGAGGTCGGGATTCTGCTGAAGGGTCTGCCGGAGAACCCAGCTTTCCAATGCTAGCATCTCTTTCAAGTCACGATGATAAACCTCAGAGACCTGACGTGCGTTATCAACTACTGACTCATGCTGTCCAGTCAGCCAGGATTCCAATGTAGTGGAGATGAAACTACTGGCAAAGAGGTGGAAGGCCATTGCTGGCAAGGAAAGAAGCGTGAATGCTGCAATTAACTTGGTCTTCAGAGTAACACCGAGTACCTGCTTGTGCCGCTCAACGACAAGCTTCAGCAGGTTTTTGGCGATCATGTAGAAGACAACCGCCAACAAGACGATGTTGATGTTGATTGCTACGAAGAGGATCAGGCGGGAATTGACACTACCAGTGTCTGGCAGTCCTTGGCGAGTATTGAAGTAGACGAGAAAAACAATCAGTAGCAGGAGGATGGCGGTGGCCAACAACCTGTGGCGGATGCGAGGGTCGGCCTCGAGAAGTGTGCTGAGGCCCGCCCGCGCTTCGGCAAGGCGGAGACGCATGGCGACTTATTGAATGACGGACTTGTAGTAATCTTCCTTGGAGGCCACTTGGTTGTGGTCTACTTTGTATTCCTCACTGTGCTTAACGAGCAACTGTTGTGCTTCAAAGACACCGTTCTGCATACGACCTTCGACCACCACTCCTTGGCCCTCACGGAACATATCCGGTTTTACACCTTCATAAACCACTGGAATGGAGCGCATGGAGTCTTCGGTGATGTGAAATGCCAGCCGAATACTACGCGCATCCCATTCGACAGTACCTGGTTGAACAAGAGCACCGATTCGAATGGTTTTTTCTTGAAAATCAGTGGGTGCCGCCAGAACTTCCTGGGGGGTGTAGAAGTAGACAGTCATCTCTTGCAGACCCTGCACAGATAAGGCCGCTAAAACACCAAAGATAACAGCACCTCCAATTACGAACTTATGACGAGTCTTCATTTCTGGTGTTGAGTTTCCTTAAGAGTTTTCAAAGATTGTTGAAACACTTTGCGTTTCTGTTTGATCCAGGGGATGTAAATCACGAAAGCCAAAACCCAGAGTCCATAGCTGATTAGCACATATTCCAGATTCATGGGCATCAGCTGACCTCTTGGGCAAGTGCTTCATGAAGTTGGTCCTGGTTTTCTTCCATTTGCCAGCGCAGCAGCAGCAAGTATCCATAAAACAGCAGCATGGCAAACATGCATGCCAATAGAGGATAAAGTAATTCTGGAGGCATAGCAGGTTTGGCAGCGCCTTCCTGTACTTTGAAGAGTGTGGAAGGCTGGTGCAATGTGCGCCACCACTCCACCGATTTATGTACAATTGGGATGTCAAGAAAGCCGATAATACCAAGCACTGAGGCAAATCGAGCCTCTTTCTCACGATCTTGAACGGAAAGTCGCAGAAGGAAGTAGCCGAGAAAAATTAGAAACAACAGCAAGGTGGTGGTCAGGCGGGCATCCCACACCCAATAAGTTCCCCAGGTTGGACGTCCCCAGATTGCCCCTGAAAGCAAAACCATTGCGCAGAAAATTAGGCCAATTTCAGCGGAGACCTTGGCGATCCGATCAAAGACTAGAAGGCGTTTCCACAAATAGGCTATGCCAAAGGCAAAAGTCACAAAGAAGGCTAAGTAGGTGACGATGACAGAGGGCACATGAATGTACATGATTTTTTGGACAAAGCCCTGCTCGGTCTCTGTGGGAGTGAAGACAAAGACCCAAAGACCACATGCGAAAAGGGTTAGTGGTGCGATGATTTCCAGTCGGGCTGTCCAGCGAGCGGCACTATCCATTCAGTAGTTCCTCTAGAAGCTGATTCACAATCTGTGGGTTTGCTTGTCCCTTGGTTTCCTTCATCACCTGACCAACAAAAAATCCCTTAATTTGGGTTTTGCCAGCTCGGAATTGTTCTACCTGCTTTGGATTGTTACTTAACAATGTTTCCAACAAACCTCGTAGGGCACCCTCGTCAGAAACTTGTTTCAATCCTCGAACCTCAATGATTGTAGCGGGATCTTTACCAGACTGCACCATTTCTTCGAAAACAGTCTTGGCAATTTTCCCACTTATCGAACCTTCCTGCAAAAATTGAATCAGACTAGCGAGGCTTTTGGCGGGGATGCCCACATTTCGGATATCCACCTTGTTTTCATTCATTAGCCGCATCAGTTCACCACTGATCCAGTTACAAACCAATTTGGGATCAGCTTTGGCGGCAACTACTTCTTCAAAGTATTCGGCAACCTGCTTGTCTGCGACTAGCACTTCAGCATCGTAGGTGCTCAGTCCAAATGACTCCATGAAACGCTGTTTTTTGGCATCTGGCAATTCTGGGAGTTGATTGCGGATCTGCTCAACAAAATCTGAGGATATTCTGACAACTGGCAAATCAGGATCTGGAAAATATCGATAGTCGTGGGCCTCTTCCTTGGAGCGCATACTGTAGGTGTTCTTCTTTACTGAATCCCACAACCTGGTTTCTTGGACGATTCGCTTGCCATCTAGAAGCTCTTCTGTTTGGCGAGCAATTTCATAGGTGATCGCCTGTTGAACAAAGCGAAAGGAATTGAGATTTTTGGTTTCCGTACGGGTCCCAAATTTTTCTTGCCCGATAGGTCTGAGCGAGACATTGGCGTCACAGCGAAAATGCCCCTTTTCCATATCTCCTTCGCTGATTCCGAGATACGTGACGATGGAATGCATCTTCTCCATGTAGGCTTTTGCTTCCTCGGGAGTACGGAGGTCGGGTTCACTGACAATTTCCAGGAGCGGAACTCCGGCCCTGTTCAGATCAACAAAACTGGAGTCACCATCTTCCTCATGAACCAGTTTTCCAGCATCTTCTTCCATATGAATACGTGTGATACTGATTCTGCGGGGCTGCCCCTCCACCTCAATGTCTAACCAGCCATTTTCACAGATGGGACGGTCAAATTGAGAGATCTGATAGGCTTTTGGCAGGTCAGGATAGAAGTAGTTTTTGCGAGCAAATTGTGAATCCAATCGAATGGTACAGTGAGTGGCCAAGCCCAATCGAATGGCAAATTCTACAACACGACGGTTCAAAACTGGCAGTGCCCCAGGTAATCCAAGACACACGGGACAGGTGCTTTCGTTGGGAGGCTTGCCAAATTGGGTTGAACAGGAACAGAAGATTTTAGATTGTGTGGCAAGTTGGGCATGGATTTCTAGCCCAATGACTGGTTCAAATTGCATGTTGGTGCGGAGAAAGTTTGACGAATGAGCGGGAAGCGGTTCTCAGTCCTTGAGTTCCTCTAATCTTGCTTGAAGTTCACGTACCTGGGCCTGTATGCGCTGACGTTCTTGTTCTTTGTTTTTAGGGGGTTCTGGTGTTCTTGCTCTGGTTGACGCTTTCGGTTTTGAATCAAGAAATGGATTGAAGAAAGGCATCTTCATTTCACCACCCATCAACCAAGGATTCGTGAAACTTGAGAGTTGTCGTTGCATCGCATCGCGAGTGTCCAAATAAGAATCCAACATTTTTGGCACAAAGTCTGTGAAAAATTCACCGAGGATTCCTTCACGATTGCGAATGACCTGGTGAAGAAAAGACGTAGAGAACAGATAGATGCCATCACGTTCCATAACGATTTGGGTCAAAATCGCCTGAGTGATATCTTCTTTTGTTTTGGAATCGACCACCTGTACATCAAAGCCTTGTTGAATCAACTCTCCCAACTCTTCGATGGTCAAGTAGCGACTATGTGCCATGTCATAGAGCCGCCGATTCGAATACTTCTTGATGGTGATGACTGTATTGTATGAAGCTTTCCCCCCCATGCTTCTCCAAAAATTCCTTGTTGAAACAGATGTCTGAACCTAGAGCAGGACGCCAACAGGCTCAAGTTAATTTAGAAATAGGAATCATCACTCAATATTTTTGAAAAATTCAGGTACATTTTTAAAATTTACTTCATCCACAATATTGTCAATGACTTGGAAAGATTTCCCTCGCCCCCTTGTTTGCTTGGCCCCAATGGATGGGATCACAAACACAGCTTATCGTCGAATAGTTCGTAGCTTGAGCAAGCGCACCCTTCTTTTCAGCGAGTTCACCAGTGTAGACGGCTTGCTACGAAGCGAGCGACTCCGAGAGAGAATGGACTATCACCCAAGTGAGCATCCATTCTTCATGCAGTTATTTGGAAACGATCCTCAAGCTTTTGCCGAAGTCTCAAAAATGGTCGAAGATCGTGGAATTCTAGGGGTTGATATCAACATGGGGTGCCCTTCCAAAAAAATTGTCAATTCTCAACACGGTAGCGCTTTGATGAAAGATGTGGATGGCGCTTGCAGAATCATTGAATCGATTCGTAGCGCCTGTAATCTTGAAGTCTCCGTAAAGACAAGGCTGGGCTGGGAAAATGCTGACAACTTGATTCCTTTTGCAAAATCTTTGGAAGCTGCCGGAACTTCTTTAGTAACGATTCACGGACGCACTTATCGGCAGGCTTTCAAGGGAGACGCGAATTGGGAACCCATTTATGAACTGAAACGAAATTTATCCATTCCAGTTGTGGGTAACGGGGACGTTCAGGATTATTCAGACGGCATCAAGAAAACCAAAAACCTGGATGGCTTTATGATCGGGCGGAGTGCAATCGGAAATCCCTGGGTTTTCTGCAATCCAAATGAGCGAGCTAGTCCCTCCTTGGCCGAGAGAGTTGAAACCGCCATACGACACTACGAACTCTTACGAGAATTTCAGACAGAGCACAGAGCCTTGAGAGAATTTAGAAAATACCTTGGAGAATATATTCAGGGATTTCGGCACGCAAAGGAGCAGCGTAAGCAATTGATGACCTGTGAGCGTGAAGAAGATTTTCTTAACCAGATGCGTGAGATAGCCAGCTGGGAAGCTTCTGACTCAGAACTAGCTTTTGCCAGCTGAAGCAAACATGCTTGTACCTATCTCAAACGATGGAGAATTTCATCAGAGTGCTTGCAAGAAAAACATTAGTTCTCCCCAGGATACTTCCAAAAATGTGGCTCATAATGACTTGATTTTGAGCCAGCTTAAAAATGATTTACTCCCCTATTTGCTGATCCAAGAGTTAGAAACATGCATATTTTAGTAACTGGAGCCGCGGGTTTCATCGGGTTCCATCTGACTCGTCGGTTACTCGACCGAGGAGATACTGTCGTCGGATTGGATAATCTAAACAGCTACTATGACGTGAGACTTAAGCGAGATCGTCTCATGCTGCTGGAACAGGAAAAAAACTTTAATTTCATTGAAGCTAACCTCGAAGATTCCACTTCCATTCAGAATGTTTTTGACCAGCATGTTTTTGACCGAGTTGTGAATCTCGCCGCACAAGCAGGGGTTCGCTACAGTTTAGAAAATCCCAGGGCTTACATTGATGCGAATATCGTAGGTTTTCTGAACATCCTTGAAAATTGCCGCCATTATGAGGTTCCACATTTGGTATATGCTTCCAGTAGTTCGGTGTATGGAGCCAACACGAAAATGCCCTTCAGTGTTCACCACAACGTAGACCATCCAGTGAGCCTCTATGCCGCAAGCAAGAAATCCAATGAACTGATGGCCCACACCTACAGTCATTTGTTTGGGTTGCCAACCACAGGTCTCCGGTTTTTTACTGTCTATGGACCATGGGGTCGTCCGGACATGGCTCTGTTTCTATTTACCAAAGCAATCTTGAACGGTGAACCTATCCAAGTTTTCAATCATGGCAAGATGCGTAGAGATTTTACCTACGTAGACGACATAGTGGAGGGAGTGATCCGAGTCACGGACAAAATTCCAGCAGGAAATGAAAAATGGAGTGGGGATAAGCCCGATCCAGCTACCAGCAAAGCACCCTATCGAATTTATAATATTGGTAACCATGAACCGGTTGAACTACTCCACTTCATTGAAGTACTCGAAAAAGCTTTAGGGCAAGAAGCTCAAAAAGAATTTTTATCTATTCAACCTGGCGATGTTCCAGCGACATATGCGAATGTGGAAGCACTACAAAAAGATGTAGACTTTCGTCCAAATACGCCAATTGAAGAGGGAATTCAGAGGTTTGTTGCTTGGTACCGAGATTACTACAAAATACCAGTTTCCTAATTGTTGATCATCTCACTCCTACTCCTTTGCCGGAAATCAGACGGGCTAGATTTCCATGCAATGAAACTTGATTCGCCCAATCGACTCTCTCCAGTTACAGTTCACTGATCCCATTAGCCCTCTTAGTCTCCAGAATTTTTGTTGATTCCAATTCCCCACGTAATTTTGCTAAGTTTTGTTGAGATTCGAAGCCTTAACGTGATTTCTATATTCAATTAATGAATAAATAATAAAATCAATTAAATACTTTATTTATTGATCAATCTTTTCAGTTAGTAGAAAAAATTTATTTTGTATGTACGAAATTATTGACTGCAATCAATGAAAGTGAGATCATCTAAAGCATCAACAGTGTTTAAAATATTCTCACCCACTTGCTTCCCCTCCCAACACCCAAAAACGGAGTCGCCATGATGACCGAAAATAGGGAAAGCGCTAGAACACAGAGCCTCAAATCAAAAGTTATGAAAAGCCTTTTGGACGATGGCAAAGCGAAAGGCTATTTGACTTTAGACGATATTAATAGCCAGCTCAGCGAACAAAATGATGGAGCCAAAGCAGATAATAGCCAGATGGAGCAGATCTTTAACGCTCTAACCGGTGCTGGGATTGAAGTATTGGAAGATGAGGATTCTGAAGAAGAAATTGCCCTCAAGGATAGGGACGAATTAGAAATTGATGATTCCTTAAGCAGCGCGGACTTAGCGGCGATTAACAATGATCCTGTTCAACTTTATCTCCGAAAGATGGGGTGCATCAGTTTGCTCACTAGAGATGAGGAATTGCAGATCGCCCAATCAATTGAGGAAGGGAACTACGCGCTACTCCAGATTTTTGCGCGTTCAATTTTGGTTCTGGAGAACCTGAGTCAATTGAAAAGGAAGCTGAAAGAGGGTCATGTTCGTGCCAAGAACTTAATTGCTGGCTTGGATGAAGATGACAACGTTATTGAGGATGATGAGCGAGCATCAAAGAAACTCCAGGATGTATTGGCTCAGATAGATGAACTCCGCCAACAAATGTTGGAGTTAGAAACTGATCCGACTGCTAAGAAGTTTGACCAAACAGAGCTTGAATCTCTGCAGAAAAAAATCCTCAAGAGACTTGAGAAAGCAAACTTCAATTCTCGTCAGTTAGAAGCCCTCTGCTCTACAATGCTTCAGCATCACTCGAAGATTCGGACACTAAAACGAAGAGTGCAGGTTTATGAGGAGCAACTGCAGATCGCTCCAAAAGATGCTGCACGTTGGCTAGAGAAATGGAAGAAAGCCCAGGGAGAGCGAAGGCGTGAACGTTACTATGAACGAAAGTTCGAAAACGGAACAGGAATGCGCTTTCCGGTGGCCCGAAGGATCTTTGAAAAATGGCAGTTGTGTCGTCGACGTATCGATATGCTTCAGCAGCAAGCCGGAGACAATTGGTATGACTTTGATACCGAGATTGAACATCTGAAAAAAGCAGAACTTCAGGTAAAACAGGCCAAGAGTAAGCTGATTGAGGCCAATCTGCGCCTTGTGATCAGTATTGCCAAAAAGCACACGAATCGGGGTTTGCAATTCTTGGATTTGATTCAAGAGGGGAACCTAGGGCTGATTCGAGCTGTTGACAAATTTGAATATAGAAGAGGCTACAAATTTTCTACCTACGCCACGTGGTGGATTCGGCAGTCAATCACAAGAGCGATCATTGACCAGGCAAGGACGATTCGTATTCCTGTTCATATGATTGAGACTCTCAATAAGCTATACCAGGTATCAAAGCAGCTCACGAATCAGCATGGGAGAGAGCCTAGTATTGATGAACTGGAAGAACATCTTGGTATGCCCTTGGATAAGGTTCGCGATGCCATTCGTATTTCCCGAGATCCAGTTTCACTCGATTCTCCAATTGGAGATGATGAGGATTCGCAGTTAAAAGATTTTATCCCTGATCAAAATGCTTTGGATCCGGTCGCGAAAACAACGACGAAACATCTTGAAGAGACGATCCGTCACTACTTGGGAACATTGAGCGAGAGAGAAGAAAAAGTTGTCAAAATGCGCTTCGGGGTGGATGAGGCGAAGGAGTATACTTTGGAAGAGATAGGTCTCAACTTTGATGTTACCCGCGAGCGTATCCGTCAAATTGAGGCTAAAGCCTTACGCAGACTACGACATCCAAGTCGGAGCGGACCTCTACGCTCTTACTATGATGAGTGAGGATCTACTGGATTGAGTCTATCCATGATGTCTCTGGAACTTTCTTCTCCCAGAGACATCAGCATACTCTCCGAATTTGCGAACCACCTCTGAAATCCTTCCAGACCGCTAATAAGAAACCATCAGCGAAAATTTGTTGCAAAGAAGCTGGGGACAATCCGAGAGAGCCAAGACCACTCTTTTCCTGGAAAGGAACCGGACACAAAGCCTACATGACCTCCTACTGGGACGAAAGCCGTCTGAATCAGATCTGACAATTCAGATGCCTGTGGAACAACTTCAGGAACCATGAAAGGATCATCCAAAGCGTGGACCAGTAAGGTTGGGACTTGAATTCTGGTGAGGTACTGACGACAACTGGCTTTTTCATAATAATCATGGACATTCTTGAAGCCGTGCAAGGGCGCCGTCAGCAAATCATCAAATTCCCAGAGTGTCTTTAGCTCATTGATCTGCGAAAGGTCAGATAATCCCAATGCATCCTTCAACAAGGCCCACTTGCGCACTGCAGAGCGTTTCAGCCGTCCCATCAAATATTGCTGATAGATTTTTGAAAAACCTTGGTTGAGTCGATCAGCGCAGAGCGGTAGTTTGTAGGGAACAGAGATAGCGCATGCGGCCGCAATGTTTCTAAACTCAGTCTGACCAAGCCAATTGAGCAGAATACTACCGCCTATTGAAAATCCGACGACTCCAATCGGTGCTTCTGGGAAGCGTTCCCGAAGTACTTCCACAGTCCAGTCTAACTCCTGCCAGCGCATCGCATGATAGCTTTGCGCAAGACGGTTCGGTTTTTCTCCGCAATTGCGGTATTGCATAACAACAGCCCGCCATCCCAAGAAACCTAATTGACGCATTAGATCCTGAACATAATTGGAGCGGGCGCATCCTTCCAAACCATGTAGAATCAAAATAGTAGGTACTTTTGCAGGGGCTTCATACGTGTCCTTCAGCCAAAACCATTCAAGGAAATCTTGATCTGGTAGTTCGTGGGTTTCCTCCAATAAATCCACTGAAGGCACCCGCCGAACTCGTGCATTCCACAAGGTTTGGCTATGGGCTTCTGGAAGCCACCAAGCTGGAAGAAATTCTAGTTCGCTTGAAATGGAAAATGGCTTGCCCTGTGATGATCTTTTTCTGATGATGGCCTCCTTCAAGTCTTTCTCACCATGGAGTGGTCGTGTCTGTTTTCTCTTCGCTTACCAAGTCTTTTGTTCAGGATCTTGCCATTGATCTTGGCACTGCCAATACGCTTGTCTGCACGCAAAAGCATGGGATTGTTATTCGTGAGCCTTCTGTCGTCGCCGTGAAGCGAATTTCCCGGGGAGAAATGCAAATTCTGGCCGTGGGCCAGGTTGCTAAAGAGATGATGGGAAGAACTCCACGCGGAGTAGAAGCCATTCGGCCCTTAAAAGATGGTGTGATTTCAGACTTTGACATTGCTCAGGAAATGCTGAGTTATTTTATTCGTGAAACTCAGCAACAATTTTCTGCATTGAAGACCAAGCCACGGATTGTCATCGCCATCCCCTCTGGAATTACCCAAGTTGAGCGGAGAGCTGTCAGAGAAGCAGCGTTGCTTGCTGGAGCTAAAGAAGTCTTTTTGATCGAAGAACCTATGGCTGCAGCAATTGGAGCCGGTCTCCCGGTTCAGGACGCTACAGGTTCGTTGATTGTTGATATTGGTGGTGGAACCACAGAGGTTGCCGTTATCTCTTTAGCCAGCATTGTCTTCAGTGATTCAAGCCGAGTAGGTGGTGATGTGATGGATGACACCATCAGCCAGTACGCCAAGCAAAAATACAACTTGTTGATTGGCGAACGAACTGCAGAAAACGTCAAGATTCTCTTGGGCAATGCAATCGAGGGAAGTGCTACCCACCAGACCATGGAAGTTCGTGGACGAGATGTGATTTCAGGAGTACCAAAAACCTTATTATTTCATGAATCAGAAATACGTACATGCTTAGCGGACAACTGTGCGGCAATTGTAAAATTGGTCAAAAAGGCTTTGGAGCAAACTCCCCCTGAATTGGCCGCAGACATTGTTGAAAAAGGCATTTTCTTAGCTGGTGGAGGTTCCATGCTGGCTGGTTTAGACAAATTATTGAGTGAAGAGGTCAACTTAAAGGTAATGCATGCTGATGATCCTCTGAGCTGTGTGGCCTTGGGAACTTTAAAGGTTTTAGCAGAATTGGACCTACTGGCTCAGATTGAACTCAACAATTAGTCCTTGCCTTTTGTGTGGGCAAATTTATCATCTCAAATTTCCGATAATTTTCCTCGGTTGGTGACGTGGCTGAATGGTCAGGCAGCAGATTGCAAATCTGTTTCATAGCGGTTCGAATCCGCTCGTCACCTCCACCCGCCTGCTGAATTCTTGCTTCCTCAGCAACGCTAGCCCGGATGGCGAAATTGGTAGACGCACAGGACTTAAAATCCTGCGGAGGTAGCCCCTCCGTGCCGGTTCGATTCCGGCTCCGGGCACTCAAATCTTACTTTGCAATATCCCTTTTTGGTCTTCGCTGCTGAGTTGCTGATCTAACTAGTCAGTCGCTTTGCAACCAAATCAAAGTGAGGACAACATCAGGATTGGTCTGAATTATGCCATGGTTTAATAGGCTACAGGCGAATTTAATGAGTTGATTTCACCATTAGGGAGGCTGAGATGCAGAAAGAATTTGAAGACTATCAAAAGATGCTGATGCTGATTCAGCAAGACGTTAAAGACATGAGAGAACGGTTTCTTCTGAATGATTTGAATCCTGAGAATTTTCGCGATGGCAATCCTCTGGAAGACGACATTATTTCCCTCAAAAAATAAATCTTTCTATTAAATTATTGATAATACTTAGATTTTAGTCCTTTTCAGTATTATTTCAATAAACCAATACAGGCACTAACCTGATGGGAAGATTCTCACCGGTGATGTTTCTCATCATTGCCTTGACGATCGTTTTCTTCTACTTATCAAATAACAGTATCTGACTTTCCTATCAGTCAACAAAAAGTGTTGTTTTCCTACTGTCGGCGTTCATCGAATGAAAATTACCTTTCAGCATTACAAGAAAAAGTTCAGCTCAATTTGGTGCTTGATCAGTGCCCAGATTATTTTGGTAGCCTGCTCAAATAATAGTTCAGAGGTAAAGACTGCTAACCAAAACCCAGAGACATGCAAGATGGCCTACGAATATGAGTGGGAGCATATCTACGACAGAAAGGTGTACATTCCCATCGCTTGTTGTAAATGCGTGGAGTAAGCTGATCTTCATAACAGCATGCTGATCTCTGCGAGAGACCCTTCTTGATTTCCTCCGACCATACTTTTGAAAACGTCCCCTCAATTCTGAAACTACTATGAAAAAAATTGGAGCTGCCCTTTTTGGGAACAAATCGCTGGAAGTGAGGGAATTTCCTGATCTAGAGCCTGGATTGAATGAAGTCTTGATTGAAGTGAAGGCAGCTGGCATTTGTGGTAGTGACTTGCATTTTTATCGCTCTAGTCCTGAAGAGTTGGGTGCTCGTTACGGGAAAATTGTAGGTCATGAGCCAGCAGGAATCGTTGTTCAAACTGGAGACGCTGTCAGTAAATTCAAAGTTGGTGATCGGGTGACCGTAAATCACACGCTAGGTTGTGGTCACTGCCAATACTGTCATCAAGGGGAAACTGTCCTTTGCCCAACTGGCAAAGGAATGGCCTTGGCGGATGCTGGAGCAAATACCAACGTCCTGAAGCTTCCGGAAAATACCTGTCTTGAACTCCCAGAGAATATCTCCTTTGAAGACGGTACTTTTATCGCGTGTACCGGAGCGACTGCGTACAATGCGGTCCAACAATTGAGGGGTCAAGCGGTTCGCAACGTAGTTGTCTTTGGGCTGGGTCCAGTAGGATTGTCAGCGATACTACTGCTTGAAAAAATGGGAATCAATGCGGTAGGAATCGATCCAATTAAGAGCCGCAGAGACTTTGCATCCTCACTTGGTTGTAAAAAAATCGGAGACTTTACAGAGACTGAAGGCCTCATCAAGATGTCCCCCAATCTGGAAGGTTTTTGCGGAAGTATTGAAACTAGTGGAGCAAGTAATGCTCAGAGTCAGGCAATTGATGTGCTGAGGCCAAAGGGAACAGCAATCTACCTTGGATTAAGCAAGGGAGTTCCCAGTATCTCCCCAGAGCAATTTATTCATAAGCAGATTAGGTTGCAGGGCTCAAAAGTCTTACCCTCTTGGGCAGCAGTTGAGATGATGAATTTTATGCAGGAGAGCAACTTCTCTTTTGAACAGCTTATTCGAGAGAAAATCCCTCTTCATAGAGCTGCTGAGGCCTTTGAGATGTTTGAGAGCGGAATGTCCGGAAAATTTATTTTATTGCCAAACTAGCCTCTAATTCAGCCGTAGAAACGTGATTTTCAGCTTCGTTCAAATAGCTGATATCAAATTAGAAAATCTGGAGAGTGTCAAAAAGAATGAATTGGATTAAGTGTTTTGTGTCAAAGAAATTACATTTCCTAAGTTTATATTAGGAAATACATGAATATATTTGAAGGTTTTGAATAGTAGTAAGTTTGAATTTGGTAAAATCAATGAGTGCTTGACTTTTAAGTGACAAAATAAAATCTTGTTGAATAATTTCCCCCAACATTTAAACCAAAACTATCTGAGTCAACATGTTCTTCGTGGTCTTTTTGAATAAATTTCCTGAAGTGCCAATCCACGTCTGTGAGGACTATCATACAGCCATGAAGAGTCTGGCAAAGCATCATCGCTATGGTAGAACCGGCTGGATCTCTGAAATGGATTTAGGCCTGCTCAATCATTACATCGATGTCATTGACTTAGAGCTTCACGAGATTTTTGACATGGCCAGGTTCGACTATCTAGAGAAGATGGTTCATGAGCAAATGTCAGTAGCCTAAGTCAGATCGAAGATTTGAAGAGTCGTGTCAATCTTCTGCGACCTTATGCCGCAGAACAATCCTGCCTTTGACTTCCGATCGTAAAATCGGTTCGATCTCGTTCAACATCCCCTCCATCGAAACTTCCTTTAGAC
>VMBT01000055.1_pt1 | contig 73306 bp, 71 predicted proteins | sample 4404301 | NCBI WGS metagenome assembly VMBT01 (sample SAMN12238535, study PRJNA552566) | marine metagenome | isolation source: Coastal seawater | place: USA: coastal Georgia, Sapelo Island | collected 2008-08/2009-08 | reverse complement strand
ATCTTGATAAACAAAAAATTAGTTATTTAACATGGGGACGTTGTAATAAAAAAGATTCAACTTATACTTGGATTGATGAAGACATTAAGCACAGCACAGATTTAGCTGTAAAATATATTGCTTCCAAAGGGCATAAGAATATTTGTTTTGTTGAAAGCAAAGCTAGCTCAAATTATTTTTATTTAAGAAAAAAATATTTTTTAAGTTCTTGCAAAAAATATAAAATTAATTTTTCGACTAAGAATTTGCTCAAAATAAGCCCTGATGCTTTTACAAAATCAAAAGAAATGATGAAAAATTATATTAATTCCAATTCCAAAATAACTTTATATTTATTATCTTCGCACCAATTTGCTAATATTGCTATTGAGAGTTTTAGAGATGCAAAAAAAATAATCGGTAAAGATCTCTCAGTATTATCGTTTGACTCAAATTTTTTAGATAGTTTTGCTCCCCACATAACAACAATTTCTCAACCTGTTAATGAAGTTAATAAAAATCTGATAAACTTAATATTGGGTAAATTAAAAAATATTAATTCAAATAGTAATTTTCTTTATAAATCAAAATTAAATGAAAAAAAATCTGTTATTAATTTAAATCGTCTTTGATTTTATTTAATTCTTTTTTATCAACTTTAATATGATGTTTTTTATTTGGGTATTTTTTATTTCGGACATCTTTTAGAAAAAGTTTATAGGCATTAATTGATTTATTCTTAATTTCATCGTAGTTTTTTTTCAAATTCGTATAAGTTTTTGCATGTCTTGGTATGTGGCCATTATTATATCCAAGGATATCCTCAGAAAATAAATATTGAGCATCACAAATTGTTCCGCTTCCCATTCCGATTAAAAAGATATCTGTTTTTTTGGAAATAACCTCAACTACTTCTTCTGGAACTATTTCTATTTCTGCTGCAAAAGCACCAGAGTCTTCAAGTATATGAAGTTCTTTTAGTATTTTGGCTGCCTCTTTAGTATTTTTTCCAAAAGCCTTAAATCCTCCGTAATGTGTTTTCTTATATGGTATAAAACCTGTGTGTCCAACTACGGGAATACCTTCATCAGCAATGGCTTTTATGAATCTTGAACTTTGAGGGCAGTAGATTGCATCAGCTCCCATTTCTAATAATTCAAAAGATCTTTTTACAATCTCATATTCTGAAAGATACCTTCCGTACTGTAAGCCAACAGTGAAAAATATATTTTGTGCACTTTCTCTTAAAAATTTAAAATTATTATTTTCTGATGAAATAATCATATCTATACCAGCTTTTTCACAAGCTTCCGCTTCTATTGTATTGTGAACGTAAACTTCAGTTAATTTTTTTTTACCTTTGCAATTTAAGATTTCTTTAACTGTTAATTTTTTTTTCATTGATAAATTTTAATACAATCTTTTACTTATTCTTTTTGTTTGACCGTGACTATATATTCCATCTACTCCACCATCTCTTCCGTAACCAGATCTTTTATACCCACCTCCTGGCAAATTAACTCCATCTACAAACCAATCATTTTGCCAGATAATTCCAGCTTGTATACGATCAGCTGTCCATTTTGCTTTTTGATCATCAGCGGTAAAAACACCAGATGCCAAACCATACTTTGTTGAATTTGCTATTTGAATTGCCTCTTCTTCATCATTAAAATCAAAAACAGTTGTTACTGGTCCAAAAATTTCTTCTTGAGCAATGGTTGCATCAGTTTTAACATTATCAAAGATTGTTGGTTGATAAAAATTACCTTCACCAATCTCCACTTCTTCACCGCCAATAGCTACACTAGCTCCGGACTGTATTCCTGACTTCACATAATTTGAAACTCTCTTTAATTGTTGAGGAGAGATTAAAGGAGTTACTTCAGAGTCCTCATCTTCACCTGGGCCTATTTTTAATTCTTTCGTTTTTGCAATCAATTTGGTCATGTATTCATCTTTAATCTTAGGGTGGACAATAACTCTCGACATCGCGACACATATTTGACCAGCATTTGGTCTGAATATTCCTTTTAAAGTGCTATCCACTGCATTATCAATGTTGGCATCAGGATAAATAATAGCAGCAGATTTTCCCCCTAATTCAAAATGTGTAGGGATAATTCGATCGGCAGTTAATTTTAAAATTTCTGAAGCTACTTCTGGAGACCCGGTAAAGACAATATAATCTACTTCAGGATGTTGTACCAATTTTCTGCCAGTTACCTCGCCATAACCATGAACAATATTAATTAATCCTTCAGGCACTCCCACTTCTTCAAAAATTTTACCATAAAAATTTGAAGAAATTGGACATAATTCAGGAGGTTTAATGACAATAGTGTTTCCAACAATTAAATTTTGAGCAACCATTCCTGAGAATATAGAAACAGGATAATTCCACGGTACAATTTGTAAACTTACTCCAAAAGGCTCTAGTACTACTGAGTTTTGTGTGTCATTGCCAGATGGTATTAATTTATGTTCAATCTTGTCTGTTAGTCCAGCATAAAAATCAAATGTATTTGCTGCCCCCTCAAATTCACCTATACATTGAGCAACAGTCTTTCCATTTTCTTGACTTAAAATTTTTCCACCTTCATCTTTTTTCTCTCTTAGCTTTGCAGCAATAGCTCTCATCATTCTTGATTTTTCTTGAGCATTCATATCAAGCAGAATTCTTTTATCAAAAGCTTGTCTTGCAGCATCAAATGCAAGGTTGATTTCATCATCTAATGCTTCTTCAATACTCCCAACTATTTTTTGGTTTGCAGGATTTAGAACAGGAATTGTTTTTTTTGAAAGGGAGTTGATAAACCTCCCATTAATAAAATTTCTTACTTCCATAATTTGCTTTTTTTAATTCAGTTAAAAATATTATTTTAAAAGAGTCAAGTATTTTAAAGAGTTGGAATTTTAACTGGTATAAAATAGTTAGGATCTTTTGACTTTTTAATAACTGCCGGAATTATTTCTTTGTATGCTTCAAATAAGCTTTGAGGTTTTGGTAACTGGTTCTTTATCTCTTCATGAAGCTTTGGCAAATTATAAGAAGGAACCATAGGAAACATGTGATGCTCAATATGATATTCCATTTTCCAATAAATAAAACTGAAAATAGGATTCAGACGAACTGACCTAGTTGATAATCGATGATCTTTTGCATCTTCTTTTAAGCCCATGTGTTGTGTTATGCCCCATAAGACATTGAAAGAATTAAAAAATTTAGGAGTTAAAAATAATAAGATGGGTAAAAAACTAGCTAAATAAAATGATAATACTATTATAGTCAGCCAAAGGGTAACAAAAATTCTAGAGCTATTAATACAGTTTTTTTTCTTATCTTCAGGGATGCAATCTTCCATAACTTGAGTTTTGACTCCTAGAGCATGTTTGAGAATTTCAGCATGTAAACCTTTATGAATGGTTAAAAATGATGATCCAGGAACAAATATAAAGAGAAAGCTTAGAAGGTTATGATTTGAAAAAATGCTACCATCAACTTCATAATCATGAGGATCAATTGATGCTGTGTAGCTATGATGTAAGGAATGACTCCAGCGCCATCTAACTGGTTCAAAATTATTCATAAAGCTTGCAATGACATAGAAAAAATCATTTATTTTTCTTGATTTGAATGCAGTGCGGTGACCGCATTCATGCCAAATAGCATCAGCTCCATTCCATAGGGTGCAATAAGCAAGATAAATTGGAATAAAAAGTAGAGAGCCCCAAAAATTTAAACACAAAAAACCTAACAAAATTAGAGAAGCAAAAAATGTAATAACATGTTTCCATCCATAAAAGTCTGATCTTTTGGATAGTTTTTTCAGAACTTTTTTGTCAATTTCGGGTTTAAACCACTCTGAAGAAATGTTGTTTATGCCGGTCTGAATGCTCATAATTCCTAAATATGTTTTAAAACAAAAAAATAAACAAAATAATATAAAAAAAATATAAAATTTTCAGAATAAAGTTCATTAATCAATTATTTAAACTATAAGCTTAACTTTAATACTAATAATTAAATATATTATAAATTAGACAGAGATTTACATAATTATGAAGCTAACAATTATAGGAACAGGTTATGTAGGTTTAATTACAGGGGCATGTTTTGCTGAATTTGGATATGAAACTGTTTGTGTTGATAAGGATTTAGATAGAATAAATCAATTAAATGATTGTATATGTCCTTTTTATGAACCTGGCGTAGAAGAGCTTTTAAACAAACATTTAAATAAAACTAAACTGCTCAGCTTTTCTAATTCTTTACCGCAATCGGTTCATAATGCAGACATTGTTTTTATAACCGTTGGCACTCCATCAAAAAGACTAGAGGGTGATGCTGATTTAAGTTTTGTTTGGGATGTTGCGAGAGAAATAAGTCAACATATCAAAAAATATTGCCTGGTGGTAACTAAATCAACTGTACCAGTTGGAACAACGCAGCACGTTAAGCAAATAATTTTAGAAAATGTTAACCAGGAAAATTTTGATGTAGTATCGAACCCTGAATTTTTGCGTGAAGGTTCTGCTATAGATGATTTTATGCGACCTGACCGAGTAGTAATTGGTTGTGAAAATAAAAAATCTGAAAATATAATGAGAGAATTATATAGACCATTGAATTTGAATGAGACACCGATCGTATCAACTTCAATTGAGTCATCAGAAGTCATTAAGTATGCCTCCAATAGTTTTTTGGCCACTAAAATTAGTTTTATCAATCAAGTTGCTAATCTTTGTGAGCAAGTTGGAGCAAATATTCAGGATGTTGCAAAGGGAATGGGCATCGATAAAAGAATAGGATCCAAATTTTTGCATGCAGGACCAGGCTATGGAGGATCTTGCTTTCCAAAAGATGTTAAAGCTTTCATAAATACTGCAAAAAAAAATAATGTTGATTTTTCTATTCTATCTGCAGTAGATAATTTTAATGATGAACGCATTAGCGAGATAACAAAAAAAATTATTTCTAAATCTAATCTTAGTAAGGGAGACACTGTCACAATATTGGGTTTAAGCTTTAAACCGAATACCGATGATATAAGAGACTCTACTTCTATAAAAATAGCAAAAATTTTAAATGAAAAAGGAATAAATATTAAATGCTATGATCCTGAAGCTATGACCAATGCTAAAAAAGAAAATTCCTTTTTAATTGTGTCTGATAATGCGTATGCGGCATGTGAAGAATCGAAGGTAATAATAATTGGAACGGAATGGAATGAATTTCGTGCTCTTGATTTAAAACAAATAATCGGTAAGCAAAACAATTTATGTATTTTTGATTTACGAAACATATATAACCCAAAAGAACTAAAAGAATTAGGATATAATTATTTTGGAACAGGAACATAAATATTTAATTGAAAATTTTGATAAAGAAGTCCTTCGTGAATATGACATCAGGGGGATTGTAGGACAAAATATTAATGAGAATACCGCTTATACAATTGGTCGAACTTTTGGACAAACGGTAAAATCAAAATTAAATTCAAATACAATAGTTACTGGTTGTGATGGAAGATTAACATCTCCATCATTACACAAAGCATTATGTTATGGTCTTAGAGACTCTGGTGCAAAAGTAATAAATATTGGAATGGGTCCAACACCAATGACTTATTTTGCCCATTATCACTTGAAGGCAGATGCTGCTGTAATGGTAACCGGTTCACACAATCCTTCAGAGTACAATGGCTTTAAAATGGTTTTTGATAAGCACTCTTTTTTTGCTGAGGATATTCAAAACCTTCAAAAATTAATTGATGATGATAATCTAGAACTCAAAATAGGTGAAATCATTAATAAAGATATCACTCAAGATTATGTAAGGAGAAATCTTCTTAATATAAATTTAAAGAAAAAACTTAAAATTGCTTGGGATCCTGGAAATGGAGCTATGGGAACAGTGATGAGAGAGATTTCAGAAAAATTAACTAATTCAGAAAATATTATAATTAATGAGGATGTTGATGGAAACTTTCCTAATCATCACCCTGATCCTACTGTTCCAAAAAATATGGAACAATTAATTGCAGCTGTCATTAATAATAAGTGCGATGTGGGTTTAGCATTCGATGGCGATGGCGATCGATTAGGTGTCATCGATAATCTGGGTAATTTAGTTTGGGCAGATCAATATATGCTATTACTTTGTGAGGAAATTTCAAAATTGTATGACAACCCAAAAATTATTATGGATGTAAAGTGTAGTAAGGTGTTTTTTGATGAGGCCAAAAAAATGGGATGTGATCCAGTAATGTCAAGAACAGGTCATTCTCCCATCAAAGAAAAAATGAAAGAATTAAATTCCCCCTTATCTGGAGAAATGAGTGGCCACGTTTGTTATGGAGATGACTTTTATGGATATGATGATGCTATGTATGTCGGTTTAAGATTGCTTAGATTATTATCAAATCAAAACCTACCTCTAAGTGAACTAATAAGCGCTTATCCAAACACCTATTCAACTCCAGAAACTAGATTTGATGTCGATGAGTCAAAAAAATTTGCTATCATCGATGAGGTAAAAAATAGAATAAAAGAAACAGATCAAAAAATAATAGATATAGACGGTGTAAGAGTTGAAAATGACCATGGCTGGTTTTTAATGAGGGCAAGCAATACTCAGAATCAACTTACGTGTAGGGCAGAGTCTACTACAAAAGATGGTTTACACGAATTAGTTAAAATTATTGAAAATCAATTATCTTTGAGTGGAGTAAATTATAAATTTACAATCTAACGAAACAATCTCTATTATATTTTTTTAATCTTTTACAAGCTGTATAAGCTTCTTTTTTTGAAAAATTATCAAATCGTGACTCATATAATTGCTTGCCACTTACTTTTATAAGAACAATATTTGCTTTTTTGTTGGTTGTTGTTTTTGGGTATTTACTTTTTATTAACTTTAACTGTTTTTCTGCACTGTTGCGATACTTAAAGGTTCCCACTACAATCGAATAAGAATTTGTTTTAGTTTTTTTTGTTTCTTTTTTTACTATTGTTGATTTTTTTTCTTTAGTATTCTTTATTCCTAACTCAGCAAATTCTTTATCCATAATAATTTTCAGAGATCTATCGCGTTGCTTTCCTGTATCGCCGCCAAATATTACACCCACTAATCTTTTATTATTTCTAACAGCTGAAAATGCCAATTGAAATCCGGAGGCTCTTATATATCCTGTTTTTATTCCATCGGCTCCTTCATAACTAAGCATTAACTTATTATGCGTTTTGTAAGTCTTTCCGTTATAGGTAAATTTTTGTTTACTAAATAGTTTATATTCTTCTGGAAAATTAGAAATAAGTGCGTGCGATAGAATGGAAATATCTCTTGCAGTAGTAAGTTGAGCTCTATTAGGAAGACCAGAAGCATTTTTGAAAGTTGTGTTAGCCATGCCTAAGTTTCTTGCATACTTAGTCATTAGTTTTGCAAACTCCTTTTCTGTTCCAGAAATATTTTCTGCTACAACTGTAGCGACATCATTGGCAGATTTGATTATGAGGGCCATGATTGCGTCCTCAACTTTTATGTAAGAGCCAGGCTCAAGGTATAATTTACTTGGAGATCTGGAAGATGCAATTTTCGAAACTTTGAGTTTAGTTTCATTGGTAAAAAATCCCTTATTAATTTGATCAAACAAGATGTATAGTGTCATAATCTTCGTTAATGATGCAGGATAATTTTTTGTATTAGCGTTAACTTCAAATAGAACTTCTTTTGTATCAAAATCTATTACAATTGCTGCTTTTTTTGCGTATGTAGCAGAACTTGCTAGTATGAAAATTACAAGAATAGGAATTAAAATAGACCTACGAAAACTCATGAATAATTCTCATTAACATATGCAATTCGATCTTAACAATCTAAAAAAATCTCTTTAAATTCCTATAAAAGTGCTTATCTATATTTTTATGAAATTAAGTGATGAAAATAATAACGATCTAAATAATGATTTAGACAAAGGTGTTCTTTTAGAGGCGAAACCTAAAGTAAAGAAACCTTCCATGTACAATGTTTTGTTACTTAATGATGATTATACTCCAATGGAATTTGTCGTCTTGGTTCTTGAGAGTGTTTTCAATAAAAAACAGGAAGAGGCAACACAGATTATGTTACATGTTCATAAAAACGGCATTGGCGTTTGTGGGACGTTTACATATGAAGTAGCGGAGAGCAAGTGCAAAGCTGTGTTAGATTTAGCAAAAAAACATGAACATCCTCTTCAATGCACAATGGAAAAAAATTAAATGCTGTCATCTAACTTAGAAAAAACATTAAGAAATGCCTATCAGTTAGCAACAGATAGTAAGCATGAGTTTGTAACACTCGAACATTTATTAAAATCTCTAACCGATGATAAAGATGCTTTAAGTGTTCTAAAGGCTTGTGGTGTTGAAATAGAAGAACTTAAAAATAATTTAGAGGATTTTATTAAAAATGATTTGTCCAACTTAACGGATAATTTCTCTGGGGAGCCAAAACTTACAAACAGTTTTCAAAGAGTTCTTCAACGAGCTGCAATTCATGTTCAGTCTAGTGGAAGGGAAAGTGTGACCGGTGCTAATATGATTGTTGCTCTTTTTTCAGAAAAAGAGAGTCATGCAGTATATTTTTTACATCAACAAAATATGACAAGGTTGGATGCGGTACAATATATCTCTCACGGAATTTCAAAAGTACAAGAAGATGAAGACGGGGAAGAGATAGTGGAGGAAACAGTTGATGGTCAGCAACAGAAAAAATCATCTAAAAAAGCTCTTGATCAATTTTGTATAAACTTAAATAAAAAATCTCAAGATGGAAAGATTGATCCTTTGATAGGAAGAAAGCTTGAAGTTGAAAGAACAATTCAAATTTTATGCAGAAGACAAAAAAATAATCCAATTTTTGTGGGTGATCCTGGTGTTGGAAAAACAGCAATTGCTGAAGGTTTAGCGAAGCGGATCGTCGAGAAAAATGTACCTGATATTATACTTGATGCTGTTATTTATTCTTTAGATATGGGCGCCTTACTTGCAGGAACTAGATATCGGGGAGATTTTGAAGAACGCTTAAAAGAAGTATTGAAAGATTTACAAAAGGAAAAAAAATCAATTTTATTTATCGATGAAATTCACACTGTCATAGGAGCAGGGGCAACAAGTGGTGGTTCAATGGATGCTAGCAATCTCTTAAAACCTTCATTAAGCAACGGATCACTAAGATGTATTGGCTCAACAACATATAAAGAATTTAATAATTATTTTGAAAAAGATAGGGCCCTTGTGAGAAGATTTCAGAAAATTGATATTAAAGAACCATCAAAAGAAGAAACTATAAAAATATTAAATGGCTTAAAAAGTTATTATGAGGAACATCATCAAATTAAATACTCTTCAGATGCAATTATTAGTGCTGTAGAATTATCTAATAAATATATTGGTGATCGAAAATTACCTGATAAAGCAATAGATGTTTTGGATGAAGCTGGAGCATCACAATACTTGCTGCCTAAATCGAAAAGAAAAAAAATAATTTCCTCAAAAGATATTGAGGCGGTTGTGGCTATCATGGCAAGAATTCCTCCAAAATCAGTAAATAAAAACGATAAAGAAAATTTAAAAAATCTTGAGAGAGATCTCAAAAATTTTGTTTTTGGTCAAGACAAAGCAATTGAAGAGTTATCCTCTACAATTAAACTTGCAAGAGCAGGACTCCGCGAGGATGGCAAGCCTATTGGATCTTACTTATTTTCAGGACCAACTGGAGTAGGGAAAACAGAAGTTGCTAGACAATTGAGCAAAACTCTTGGCATCAAGCTTTTAAGATTTGATATGTCAGAATATATGGAAAGGCACACTGTTAGTCGTTTAATTGGAGCTCCTCCAGGTTACGTTGGCTTTGATCAAGGAGGTCTATTGACCGATGGTGTTGATCAAAACCCACATTGTGTATTGCTTTTAGATGAAATTGAAAAAGCTCACTATGACTTATTCAACATATTACTTCAAGTTATGGATTACGGAAAATTAACGGATCATAATGGTAAGTCTGTAGATTTTAGAAACGTTATATTGATCATGACTTCTAATGCGGGCGCGATAGACTTATCCAAAAAAAGAATTGGTTTCAATTCTGCACGTTCTAAAGACGATAATAATGATGCAATAAATAAAATATTTTCACCTGAATTTAGAAATCGTATCGATGCAATTATTCATTTCAATCATTTAAATAGAGAAATTGTTTTATCAATTGTTGATAAATTTATAATACAAGTTGAAGCGCAATTAGAAGATAAAGGAGTATCCCTATCTATTGATAAAGAGGCAAAAGAATACCTAGCTGATATTGGCTATGATGAAGTTTACGGGGCAAGAGAGTTAGGAAGAGTTATACAAGAAAAAGTAAAAAAACCTATGGCGGAAGAATTGATCTTTGGAGCTTTATCCAAAGGTGGTCATGTTGACATAAAATTAGATAAGGGTGAAATTTCTTTTAAGTACTCTTCTAATCAAGATAAAAAGAAAGAATTGGTTTAATTTTTATAAGGAGCCAGCGCTTCCAAATCTTCTTTATGTATATTAATCATTCTAGTTTCTTGATCTAGAAATTTACCAATTGCAGTAGAGAATTCTTTTTCTTTTATCCAGTGCGCACTCCACGTTTTTTGAGGTAGATACCCTCTACTTAATTTGTGTTCACCTTGCGCTCCTGCTTCTACATACTTAATTTGATTTTCAATTGCATAATCGATTGCCTGGTAATAGCATAACTCAAAATGTAAATACGGTATCTCAAACTTTGATCCCCACAGACGACCATACAAATGTGTTGTGCTCAAAAAATTAAGTGCTGATGCGATTTTTTGATTATCTTGAAAGGCGATTATTAGAAGTATTTTGTCTTTAAAATTTTCAAGCAATTGAATAAAAAATTCCTTTTTTAGATAGGTAGAACCCCATTTTCTCCCAGTTGTATCTAAGTAACATTGGTAAAAAAAATCAATATGCTCTTCTAATATCTCTTCACCAGTTAAAAGCTTTACGTCCAAATTATAATTTTTCAAACATAGCCTTTCTTTTTTTATTTGTTTTCTTTTTCTTGATGAGAGAGTGGATAAAAATTCCTCAAATGTTTTAAAATTTTTATTTTCCCAGTGGAATTGGATGCCTTCTCTTAACATGATTGCGTCATGACGCCATTCATTTGGATTTCTAATAAAATTAAAATGTGCGGAAGATACATTAAGTGTTTTTGCTTCATTAATTATGTTGTCAATGATCTTCTGTAATTTGTTTTTTTTATTTTCAATTTTATTACTAATGATAATTCTTTCTCCCGTGACTGGTGTAAAGGGAATTGCCGATTGAAGCTTTGGATAATAATTTAATCCATGCCTGTGATAAGCATCTGCCCAAGCGTGGTCAAAAATATATTCTCCGTACGAATGGTTTTTTAAGTAAAGAGGACAAGCTGCAATTATTTCTTTTTTGTCATTTACTTCAATATAATGATGTGGCTTCCAACCTGTCTGCACACATGCACTTTTACTCTCTTCTAAGGCAAGTAAAAACTCATATTGTAAGAATGGATGATCATTGGAAATACAATGATTCCAATTGTCTTTTTTAACTTTCTTTAAACTGTCTATAAAAAAAAACTCACTCTTTGGTGAAGTCATCTATTTTAATTGTACAATAGCGTCTATTTCAACTGAAATGCCTAATGGCAAGGCATTAGACCCAACCGCAGCTCTAGTATGCCTTCCTTGATCTCCAAAGATTTCAACTAACATATCTGAAGCACCGTTGATAACCTTAGGTTGATCTTTGAAATCATCGTTGCAATTTACATAGCCAGTCAATTTTACGAAACTGTCTAACTTGTCCCAATCCCCATCTATTCCCTTTTTAACAGCTGCAATAATATTGATACAACACAGCTTAGCTGCTTTTATACCCTCTTCAATGGTCACATCGGATCCAACTTTACCCTGGTAAATCACTTCACCACTCTGAACAGGAGCTTGACCAGAGATATACATGCTTTTGCCAATAATTTTGTAAGGAACGTAATTTGCCAGCGCTTTGGGAAGATCTGGAATATTTAAACCTAAGTTCTTGATATTTTCTTCAAACAAATGCATTAGACACTATATAAAACTTTTTGAGTGAAGGTAAAGGGAACATATATGATTAAAAATTTAAAATCTTTATTTCTAAGCCTGGCAATCTCAACTTTAATCTATGGAGGATCAGTTATGGCAGAAGAAAGAGATATAATACACATGACGCTTAAAGATGGTGTAGTAAAAATGGAAACACGACCTGATTTAGCCCCAAAGCATGTAGCGCAAATTAAACAGCTTATTAGTGAAGGTCAATATGATGGTGTTGTTTTTCATAGAGTAATTGATGGATTTATGGCTCAAACGGGCGATGTTGAATTTGGAAATTCGACAAATGATAAATTTAATATGTCCAGAGCTGGAACAGGGGGGTCTAACTTGCCAGATATTCCTGCTGAATTTTCTGATGCAAATCACGGAAGAGGCGCTGTATCAATGGCAAGAGCACAAAATCCAAATAGTGCTAACAGTCAGTTTTTTATTGTCTTTAATGATGCTAGCTTTTTAGATGGTCAATATACTGTTTGGGCACAGGTCACTGAGGGTATGGAGTTAGTAGATAATATTACTAGAGGGGAGCCACCTCAAGATCCTGATAAAATTATAAAAATGGAAATTATTTCAGAATAATTATGTTTGTTGCTGATTTGCATAATGACCTTGTGCAAAGAATGATGATTGGGGAGGATGTGACACAAAACACATCCTCAGGTCATACCGACATTGAGAGATTAAAGTTATCCTCTATCGATTTGGAGGTAATGATTGTTTGGGCTTCAGAAAAAGAAGACAATATAAGTTATTTTGATTTTGCATCACAAATGTATGACAAACTAGATGCATTAAATAATATTGAAGGAGTCACCATTCCAAGAACACTTCATGAAATTAAATTGGCAAAAGAAAAGAATGAGCTATCTCTTCCAATTGGAATGGAAGGAGGGGAGGCGTTAGAAAATAAAATAGAAAATTTAGAATACTTTATTAATAAAGGTCTTTTTTATTTTGGCCCTACGTGGAATCATTCACTTGATTGGGTTAGCTCAGGTTATGGTGAAACACATAAAAAAAACTCTCTTAAAACTTATGGTTTAAATGAATTCGGCATCGAGGTCATTCATACCTGCCAAGAAAACAATGTACTCATTGATGTCTCCCATATTGGAGAAAAAAGTTTTTGGGATATTAAAGAAAATTCACAAAAACCATTTATCGCCTCTCATTCAAGCGTCCATAACTTATGTCCCCATTTTCGAAATTTAAAAGATGATCAGATCAAAGCTATCAAAGAAGTGAATGGATTAATTGGTTTAAATCCATATCCTTTTTTTATTGATCCAGCTTTCAAGATAAGAGAAGAAAAAATAAGAAATCAATACAGAGAAAAGCTTAACGAGATTGCTAACAAACAAGAAACCACGGCAGGCAAATGGATTGCAAAACAACATTTTCTTCAAAAAAAATTATCAGATGTTTGTCCAAGTATAACTATCTTTGTTGATCACATTGAATACATTACAAAAATGATTGGTGATGATTATGTTGGAATAGGAAGTGATTATGATGGCCTTGATTGCCTTCCTCAACATTGGCATGATTGCATGGATCATATGATTATAGCTGAGGAATTAGATAAAAGAGGTTATTCAACAAACTCAATTGAAAAAATTATGGGTCTAAATATTTTAAGAGTTCTAGAAGAAGTATGGGCTTAACGTTTTATGCAAAATAATTATTGATATAGATATTAAGACAACCCCTGAGATCTTTTGAATAATATTTGTATTATGTTCTAAAAATTGCTTTAATCCAAATCCTGTAACCACAATGGTTAATATAATGTACCATAACCCATCTATGGATGAAGCAATGAGGACCATCGCTAATTTAACAAAATTTGTAGAAGAGATTTCTATAAATTGTGAAAATATAGCAGCAAACCAAATTAAAATTTTAGGATTTAAAATAGAGATTGCAAATCCTTGCATAAAAGAATTAACATTTTTTTGTTCATTTTCTAATGAAAGGTTATGCGCAGTATCACGCAAAAACAAGATGCCAAGAATTAATAAAAATACACTGCCGCAAAATTGAATAGCATTAAATAAAAATAAATTATTAATTAATATGAATTGTAATCCCAGTACTGACACAGTAGCATAAATTCCTATGCCGATCGCATGACCGAGTGAAAATAATATTCCTGATAGGCGTCCATACTTTATAGAATTTCTAATGATTAAGGCCATTGATGGACCTGGTGACATAGCGCCAATCAGACAGATTGCTGCAAATTGCACCCAAAACAAATTATTCATTTTATCTTTGGGCTATTTGTTTGTATTTACTAATTGTTTCTTTAAGACCGTAATCGATTGCATCACAAACCAACGCATGACCAATCGACACCTCTTTTATTTCAGGAATCTTTTTTAGAATAAAGTCTAAGTTATCCAGGTTCAAATCATGTCCAGCATTTAACGCAATATTAGGGAATTCTTTTTCTAAAAACTGTGTTACTTCAATATACGGTTCAATAGCTAATGTCTTATCTTCGTGATAATTTTTTGCGTAATCATAAGTGTATAATTCTACTCTATCTGGCTTAATAATTTCTAAGTTAGTAAGTGTATCAATCGATGGATTGATAAAAATTGAAACACGAATATTGTTATCTTTAAATTTCTTTATAACCTCTCTTAAAAAATCTTTGTTTTTTTTACAATCCCATCCAAATGATGAAGTAAGTGCATCAGGAGGATCAGGGACTAACGTGACTTGATCTGGCATTACTGTAATTACTTTTTGGATGAAATCATTTGAAGGATATCCCTCAATATTAAATTCAATATTTTCAAATTCTTTAGTGAGATTTTTTAGTATCTCCAAATCAGAAAATTTTGCATGTCTTTCATCTGGTCGCGGGTGAACTGTTATTCCGTCAGCACCAAATTCAATGCATTTTTTACTAATATCATACAAGTTAGGAAGATCTGCTCCTCTTGCATTTCTTATTAAGGCAAACTTATTTACATTTACACTAAGAGCAGTCATCAATTAGATTTCTTTGCCATACGTTTTGAGCATCCACTCTTGAACTTTGGGGTGGTGATGAACGTTAGTATGAATATTTTTTAATTTTGGATAGCTGTCGACTATTGTAGTAGGTATACCATCAATAATTCCAGATATAAGCCATCCAAGTAATCGCCACATAGCAATATCGGCAATAGTCATTTTATTTTCAACAAACCAATCAGATGTGCTTTCTGATAAAATGTTTTCTAGATATCTAAACCATCTTGGTAAAAGTTTATTTTTTAATAACAGTCTATCTTCTACTTTTTTTTGCTCATCTTTTTCTCTTATCGTTGGACTTACTAAATTTGTAATATCTGTTGCAGCATCTATAATCTGATCAATTTTTGCAGCATTAATATTATCATTGGAATATAAATTAGAAATCTTCCCACAATATCTTGCTATGGCCCCTGTCTGACCAATAATCTCACCATCTACTTCTATTACAGGCAATTGATGAAATGGTACTTTTTTTCCATTCGGTAAATAGCCAGTTTTAATCATATTAATAAATTCTTCTCTTGAAATCCTTACATCTTCAAAAGGGATATTACTTATAAACAAAGAAACTCTGAGCACTTCAGCTCTCCAAAAAGGTGTGTGACTGTAATAAATTTTAATCATTGAATTTCGATTCTATCTTATAATTGGATTTTTTTCTTTATTTATTAAGCAATAAAGCAAAGTACTTATTTATGTAATAAAATTCTCTAAAAGGCTTAACGAGTCTGGTATTTTTTTTCCGATTTCTACCTTTGCACAAATGCCAGACTCGACCTAAATAATCACAGAGAATCTGAAATTAATAGTTTAAAATATTAATCTAATTAAAAATGGAGACTTTATGATTGAATCAGCTGGAGGCATGATACCTTTTCTTTGTCATGTATTCCTCATTTTATTTGGGGGTTTTTTTGGAATAAATTTTGCTTTTAATAAAAATTTTGCTCAAAAAAGTATCGGATTTGATAATATACAGGCAGCTTATATGGGAAGACCATTAGGCTTTTTAATGCTTGGGTGTATAGTAATGGCTATTCTTGCATTATTTCAAATCGCAGGAGTAACATCAGCTAATGAAATATTTGGTGCTATATTTGTATTTACAGTTTTGGCCTTTCTTTACAATATGGCATTAGTTATGAAAATTTTACCAACTCATGACGGTAATGATCACCATATTAAAAATGCCATCAGACCATTAATACCAATGGTAGTCATTTTAATACGTTATTTTACTCTATAAAATATCTTTTTGGCACTCTTTAAAGAGTGCTAAACTAAATGGTGCTGATACCGAGAATCGAACTTGGATCTGACCGTTACCAACGGCCTGTAATAACCATTATACTATATCAGCTCAAATCTTCTATTAGCACAGAGTGGAGTTCTACTCAATTCGAATAACCCAGTAAGCTTTTGCTAATTTATAATATAAAATAAACCAATGATGATGTAAGTTTAAAATTGAAATGAGATTTTTTAAAATATTTATCTTAATTCTAACTTCCTTAGTATTCATAACAAATTTTGCTAATTCTAAAACAATATTGGGTAAAGCAAAAATTATTGATGGAGACACTATCCATATCAAGAGTAATAAAATCAGACTACATGGAATTGATGCTCCAGAAACTAAACAAACTTGTAAAATTGATAATCAAGATTGGTACTGTGGTAAGCAATCAACAAAAGAATTGAAAAACTTAATTAATAATCAAAAAGTAGAATGTAATGTAAATGATGTAGATAGGTATAATCGTTATGTTGCTATTTGTTTTGTTAATGAAATTAATATTAATCAGTGGATGGTTAAAAATGGTTGGGCAATTGCATATCGTTATTATTCTAAAGATTATATTGTCGAAGAAAAATATGCGAATGATAACAAATTAGGAATATGGAAAAGTGAATTTATTGAACCCTATGCTTATCGTCGACAGAATAAAAATTAATAAAATAACGAATCTGTAAAAAATATAATACTGGTAAGTTAATGCAATAAGGAGGAAGCAATGAATTTAAGAACGATATTTAAGGTTCAAGGAATAATTTTAGCTATCAATGGTCTTGCTGGCATATTCTTAGGTACTGCATTTTTTAGTGCCGCAGGATGGGAAATAACAGCAGATATGTTAACTTTAGGACAAATTTTTGGGTTAACTTTGCTCATTATAGGAATTTGGGCTTGGAGAATTCCAGATGCACTTGGTGATAGTGTAAAGTCAATGGGCATGCTTTATTCATTAGGTGGGGCTTTGTGGACATTGATGATAATTTATCATGTTGCTACTGGAGCTGCAGGAGGTCCAACAGCTTATGTCAATTTAGTTATTACTGCTGTCTTTGCAGTGTTATTTTACATGTATAGTAAAGATTAGTAAAATTTAGAAAACATAAACGCTTTATAAAAGCGTTTATGTTAGATTTTTTTCTTATTTAGTAATATTAGCCTTTATGCAAAAATTTTTTAATTTTATTTTTCCTTCAGGCTCATGGTCTATAAAAAGAATTGTTATTTTATTCCTAATACTAGGTTTCATAGAGTTTCTTTTTTTATATTTAAAATAAATGCCTAGTGATTTAATATTTTCACTAAGAGAGGTTGACGTACGTTTTGGAAAAAAGGAAATATTTAAAAATTTAAATTTAAATATTCATAGAAATGACTTGATTGCCTTAGTAGGGAAAAATGGTGTTGGCAAAACAACATTAATGAAAATAATTATGGGCACTCAAGATTTAGATAATGGTGAGTTATGGAGTTATCCTAATTTACAAATATCTTACTTCACTCAGAATTTTGAAATTGATTTATCTAAAACAGTAGAAGAAGAAATGATGAAAGTTGTTTTGAGTGATGATGAAAAATATAAAATTGATATTTATTGTGATAACTTAAATCTTAATAAACATGCACCAACTGATAGTCTTTCTGGAGGACAAAAAAGAAGAATTGCTCTTGCTAAAAGTTTGATACCTGACTCAGATATTGTTTTACTGGATGAGCCAACAAACCACTTAGATCTAGAATGTATTCAATGGTTAGAAAATCATTTGAAAGACTCAAATAAAGTAATGTTATGTGTTAGTCACGATAGAACATTTTTAGCTAATTTTACCAATAAAGTTTTCTGGCTAGATAGAGGTGAGTTAAAAGTAAGCCCTAAAGGATTTAAAAATTTTGATTCTTGGTCTGAAGATTTATTAGATCAAGAAGCAAGAGAATTAAGAAATAGAAAGCAGTTTGTTAATTTAGAAGTTGAATGGGCACAAAGAGGAGTCAAGGCGAGGGTAAAAAGAAATGTTAAAAGATTGGAGAGGGCAAAACAATTAAAAGAACAACTAGAAAAAGATGAGTCTTCTTATCGTAAGGCAATAAAATCAATTAAACCTATTGTATTCAAGCCTTCTAGCGATAACTCTCGGTTTGTGGCTGAATTTTATAAAGCGTCTGTGCAATACCCAAATTCCTCAAAAAAAATTTTAAAAGATTTATCTGTTAAAATTACTAAAAACGACCGAATAGGGCTCCTAGGTAAAAATGGTACAGGCAAATCAACTTTTTTGAAAACTTTGATAGGAGAATTAGAAGCATCAAGTGGGAGTGTAAAGCTTAAAAAAAATCTAGAGTTTTCCTATTTTGATCAACTGCGAAATGATCTAAATTCAAATAAATCTCTTAAAGAAATTTTAGTTCCAAATGGAGGGGATTATCTATCAGTGCAAGGCAAAGAAAGACATGTATGTAGTTATTTGAAAGATTTTCAATTTGATCCAAAGCGGGTAAATGATACAATTTTATCGCTTTCAGGAGGACAACAAAATAGATTATTGCTCTCAAAAGTTTTATCCAATCCTAAAACAGGACTTATTCTAGATGAGCCTACAAATGATTTAGATCTTGAAACGATGGATTTGCTGACTGAAATGCTCTCTAATTATAAAGGAACGTTATTAATAGTTTCTCATGATAGAGATTTTTTAGACCAAACTGTTAATAAAATAATGCACTTTGAAGGTGATGGTAAAGTATCAATGTTTTTAGGAGGCTATAGTGACTTTCTTAACCATCAATCAGTTCAAAAAGAAATTAATCGTCCTAAAAAAAGGAGGTCTAATATAAAAGTAAGTAAAACTAATGATAAGCTTTCCTTTAAATTCAAATTTGAATTAGAAAATATTCCTAATGAAATTGAAAAAAAAGAAAAAGAGATTTCTCTAATAAAAAATGAATTGAAAGATAATAATCTTTATATTAGCAATCCAGATAGATTTGAGGAAATAACAAAAAAATTAAATATATTAGAAAAAGAATTTGAAGAAAAAGAACAACGATGGTTAGATTTATTAGAAATGGAAGAGGCCGTAAAAAAAGAAAATGAGTAATAAATCAATCAATTTAATAGGATGGATACTGTTTATTATTTCAGCAATAGGCTTTATTATATCTAGTGTTGGAAGCTTTTGGGCAATGTTCGGGAGTTTATTTTTTCTTATTGCGTGCCTTGTGTTTTTAATTCCTTTTTTTCGGAAGGAAAAAAAAGACTAATAGGCCTCAGTTGAATTAGAATTTTTAGTTTTTTCCTTCATGTCATCAATCACTGATTGAGCATGAGCAGACATTGATCTAAAATCTGATGAAATTGTTACTAATTTAAAACCTATATCTATCATTTCTTTAGCGTATTGAGTCGTACCATTATGTATGCCGGCAATTTTACCTTTTTCATTTGCTTTTTTTGCAATTAGTTTGATATTTGAGAATACAGGATCTTCTTTAACATCAAATTTAGGTTTCATCCCGTAAGATACACTCATATCGGCAGGACCAATGTAAACACCAGTTAAGCTTGGAACAGATAAAATCTCATCTAAATTATCTACCGCTTCCTGAGTTTCTATCATTGCAAAACTTAAAATATTTTCATTAGCTTTTGAAAAATAATCAGACCCGTGAACTAATTGTGCACGCATAGGACCAAAACTTCTTTGTCCAACGGGAGGATAGTAACAATAGGATACAAATCTCTCACAATCTTGTTTGTTATTAATCATGGGAGCAATAATACCAAGTACTCCTAAATCCAACATTCGCATGATGATTCCAGGCTCAGACCATGGAACTCGTACCATGGGAGTTGACTGACTAGATGATAAAGCTTGTAACATGGGTAAACTTGCAGAATAATCTGTTTGTCCGTGTTGCATATCAATTGTAATAGCATCCCAGCCCATTCTCCCAAAAGCTTCAGCCGTAAAAGAATTAGGTATAGATAACCATGCATTTATAACAGGCTTATCTTCTTTCCAAATTTTTAATAGGTTATTCATGTGTTATTTTTATTATAGCAAATAGACGATAAATTAAATACCTAAATAAATTCTAACAATTTAAGGAGTGAGTTTGTATAGAAACGTATTTGGTTCATCTGCTAATAAAAAAATCTCTCCGTTTGCATTAATTTCGATATCTCTTATTCTGCCAATTTTATTTTTAAAAATTAATTTTTCTTCTTTAAAGTTTTGACCATCTCTCTCTAGAACTGATAAATACTGAAATTTTAGAGAACCTATTAATAATGAGTTTTTCCACTCAGGAAAAAGATCTCCATCGTAAAATTTAATTCCACCTACACCTATAGAGGGTACCCAAATGTGATCCGGTTTTAAAAAACCTGGTTCCCAAGCATTACCCTCCCCAACTTTAGTGCCAGAGTAATTTTTTCCTCCCCATGCTACCTTTTTCCAACCATAATTGGATCCTTTTTTAACTTCACCAATAAAATCTCCCCCTTTAGGGCCATGATTTGAGATAAATACTTTTTTTGTCAGTGGATCAATGTCCATGCCTTGAGGATTTCTAACACCGATCTGATAATTGGCTGGTAGCCAATCAGGCTGATCTACAAACGGATTGTCATCAGGTATAGTTCCGTCTTTATTAATTCTTATTATACTGCCAATTGCATTGGAGGGGTCTTGAGCAATCATGCCTTTTCCTCTTTCACCAATACTAACATATAGGTGCTCACCTTTAAGTGCCATTCTTGAGCCAAAATGTATTTGATTTGGAATATATGGCAAAGCTTCAAAAATTAATTGGCTATCAACTAGTTTATTATTTTTTAATTTTGCTTTGAATACAGCAGTCGTATAACCACCATCTTTTTGTATAGATCCTGTAAGCCAAATATTATCATCCTCACTAATGATATCTAATAAGCCGCCCTGTCTATCTCCTCTAATAGGCAAATCATGATCTATCTTTTGATACGTATTTTTGGTTGTATCAACTAGAATAATTTCATGAGATTTTTTTTCCGTAATCAATAGTTTATCTTCACTAATCCACGTCATTCCCCAGGGATAATTTAAATCTACATTAAGTTTAGTTAATTTGAGTGCTGATACTTGAGTGGGTAAGACAAGCAAAAGTAAAAATATATAAACAATTTTCATTAATTAGTTATATTAAATAATATATAATCATTAAACAAAAATTTTAAAACATAGTAATGAAAAAATTAAGAATTTCACAAATTCAATTTCAAGCAAAGTCAACCCCTGATGAAAATGCAAAGTTATTAGAAAAAAATTTTTTAAAAACAAGAAAATTTAAACCAGACTTAATTTGTACCCCCGAATGCTCAAATATAATCACAAGCGATAAAAATTATTTATTAAAAAACACAACCTATGAATTTGACTGCCCCATAATCAAAATGGCAAAATTATATGCTATTGAAAATTGTGTAAGTATTAATATTGGCTCTTTACTTCTAAAGGAAAAAAACAAAAAAAAATTAGTTAACCGATCTTTTTTTATTAGCTCAAAGGGCAAAATTGTTAGCAGGTATGATAAGATACACATGTTTGATGTAAATATAAATAAAAATGAAACCCATAGAGAGTCACATACGTTTAAAGCTGGCAAAAATGTTGTAAGTATTAATTTACAAAATATAAAAATTGGTTTCACTATTTGCTATGATCTAAGATTTCCAAACTTATTTAGAAAACTTGCAAAAAAAGGTTCAAAAATAATTTTAATGCCTGCTGCATTTACAGTACCGTCAGGAAAAGCTCATTGGGAAGTTATGGTTCGCTCAAGGGCTATTGAAAATAGTGTTTTTGTTATTGCTACCAATATGTGTGGGATTCATCATACCAATAGAAAAACCTACGGACATTCATTATTAATAAATCCTTGGGGCAAAATCATAAATAAAGCAAAATCTAAACCTACTATCTTGAATACTGAAATTAATTTAAATGAAGTAACAGAAGCACGTATGAAAATTCCAGCAATACTGCATGACTAAGCCTAAGTCTTTGCTAGATGGCATTGGTAATCAAAATGTTACTGAGAAATATTATGATGATTGGGCTACAAATTATGACATTACATTAAAAAAATGGAAATATAAGGCCCCTCTGAAAGCTGTTAGTGTTTTACTTAATATAAGAAAAAAATTTGATTATTGTTTAGATTTAGCATGTGGAACTGGAATGTTTGGAGAAGCAATAAAAAAACAATTCAAAAATATTACTATTGATGGATGTGATATTTCCGGCCATAGTCTTAAGATTGCAAAAAAAAAACAAATTTATAGAAAGCTATTTAAAAATAGTTTTGAAAAAAAAATATATTTTTCTCATCAATATGATGTAGTCAGCATGATTGGATCTATGACTTATTGCAAGAAACCAAAAGTAGTTTTTTCATTAGTAAATAAATATTTAAAAAAAAAGGGTATTTTTATTTTTACCCATAGAATTGATTTATGGCAAAAACAAAATTTTGATAAATTGATTGAGGAATTTAATAAATATTTTAGTGTAGAATACAGATCTAGGCCTTTAAATTATTTACCTAAAAATAGAGACTTTTCTGATCAAGTAAAAATAAGAATAATTGTATTAAAGAAAATTTAACTTTTTTTGTTGAATTGATCCATTTTTTTTAGAGTCTTTTGACTAACATGATGCTCTATACCTTCAGCATCAGCCTCAGCTGTTTTGTTATCTAGCCCAAGATTTTTTAGAAAAGTGAGCACTGTGATATGTCGTTTTTTAGAAGCACTTGCTAGTTCTTGACCTTTTAAAGTAAGGAAAATTGATCGGTAGGGTTCTTTTTTTAAATAACCTTGCATTTGGAGTCTTTTAACAGTTTTATTTGCAGTAGCTTGCGCTATCCCTAATTTATTTGCAATATCTACAATCCTTGCTTCACCTTTTGCATTAAGGAGATCACCAATAATTTCGCAATAATCTTCAGTATTTTCAGTTTTATGAGCATCTCTAACTTTTTTAAATGACATTTTATATTATATCTAATTAATAAATATATCTATAGCATTATAATATAGCCATAGCTATACTTTTTGGATATAAAGATACTTAATATGAATGCTCTGATTTCTGCCTTTAAAGATAAGCAAAAGATTATGTTTGCTAATGAAGGCCGTTTATTAAAAAAATCATTCTTTGGTATTCTTATACTCGCTTTAGCCTTTCAAACTGGTGAGTTTGGAGATGTGGTTCGTCAATCGATGGTTGATGCGTATCTGGCAGTGTCAGTTTTTGTTGGATTTACACTTATTGTTTTTATTGGTTTGGACTCTCTCACCAATTTTGATATTGGTTCTTTTCTAGATAAAACAAAAAAATTACATGTACCCATAGCATCCTTTCTTGGTGCAATACCTGGTTGTGGAGGCGCCATAATTGTTGTTACACAATATATTCAAGGTAGAATTTCTTTTGGATCTTTAGTAGCTGTCTTAACAGCAACTATGGGAGATGCAGCATTTCTAATTCTGGCCATGGAACCATCAACCGGATTACTAATTTTTTGTTTAGGGGCTATTGTTGGCACAATCTCTGGCTACTTAGTTGACCTATTACATGGCACTAATTTTATGATGGATAGTTCTAAAATTGAAATTGAATTTGAAAAATTAAAAAAAACATTTGTTTCTAAGTTCAATCTGTTTTGGATGATCCTATTTGTTCCAGGATTTATTATTGGTCTACTCTTAGCGTTTCAAGTAGATGTTGATAAAATTTTCCTGCTACCAGAGCATATTAGTATAGTATTAATTTTAGGGTCTGCAGGCGCAATTTTATCCATATTCATGTGGTCACTTAATCCCTTGAGTGACTTTCAGTGTTCAACTGATAAAAGTAGGGGATTTGTATCAAGAGTCGTAGATACGACAAACTTTGTTACAACCTGGGTCATAAGTGGTTTCTTAGTTTTTGAGATATTTATGTATTTTACCAACTTAGATCTCAAAATGTTTTTTGATTTGTGGTTACCTTTTGTTCCCTTAGTAGCAATTTTGTTTGGCTTCTTGCCTGGATGTGGACCGCAAATTGTCATAGCCACATTTTATTTAAATGGATATGTCCCTCTATCTGCAGAATTAGGTAATGCAATTTCTAATGATGGAGATGCGCTATTCCCAGCCATCGCTTTAGCACCTAAAGCAGCAATAATGGCAACTGTATATAGTGCCATTCCAGCTATTATTGTAGCTTATAGCTATATGTTTTTCTTTGAATAAAAAAAAATCAAACTTACCTTTTAAAATTTGCAAAACTTGCAATAAGCCATTTTATTGGAGAAAAAAATGGCAAAAAGATTGGGAGAATGTTCTTTATTGTTCAAAAAAATGTTCAAAAAAGAAATAGACTTATTATTTTTTTGTCATAGGTATTAAATGTGGCAACTAAAACGTTATTTATCATTCTTGGTAATCAATTATTTCCATTAAATGAATTGAGCAATTTTAAAGACTGTCAGTTTTTAATGGCAGAAGATTATAATCTTTGTACTTATGAGAAGCATCATAAGCATAAATTAGTCTTATTCTTAAGTGCAATGAGAAAATATGCTGTTTCCCTTAAAAATAAAAAATTTTCACTAAAGTATTATTTTCTTAACAAAAAAAATTCACATCTTTCTTATGAAGATAAAATTATAGATTGTTTAAAAAGCAAAAAAATCTCTGATGTTAAAATGTTTGAAATAGAAGATAAATTTTTTGAAAAAAGAATTATTGATTTTTGTAAACTCAACAAGTTAAATATTACATTTATTCAAAGTCCCATGTTTTATAATTCTAGGCAAGATTTTCAGAATTATTTGGGGAAATCTAAAAAACCTTTTATGGCTGCATTCTATAAGCAACAAAGAATTGAAAAAAATATTCTTATGCTTGATGGTAATCCTATGGGAGGAAAATGGAGTTTTGATGAAGAAAATAGGAAAAAAATTCCAGAGAGTTTAACAACTCCATCGCAGCCTAAATTTAAAGAAGATATTATTGTTAAAGACGTTAAAAAATTAGTTAATGATTTATTTAATAATCATCCAGGAGATACAGTCAATTTTTGGTTAGGAACTTCTAGAGAAGAGGCGCTAAAGGCTCTAGATCTTTTTATAAAAGAAAAAATGGAAAATTTTGGACAATATGAGGATGCTGTTAAAAAAAACTCACCCTTTCTTTTTCATAGTATTTTAAGTCCCTACATAAATTTAGGTTTAATAACCCCTAAAGAAGTCGTAACTAAAGTTTTAACTGCAAATAAAAAAAATAGTATTCCGATTAATAGTTTAGAAGGCTTTGTGAGACAGGTAATTGGTTGGAGGGAGTTTATGAGGGGGATTTATCAGAACTTTTCTGATAAACTTGAGAAAACAAATTATTTCAGGCATAAAAGAAAACTTACTGATGACTGGTATAATGGAACAACAGGAATTGATCCAATTGATGATGCTATCAAGGATGTATTAAAATATGGCTATACTCATCATATAATAAGACTTATGCATCTAAGTAATGTCATGAATTTATCTCAATTGCATCCTAAGGAGATATATAAGTGGTTTATGGAAATGTTTGTGGACTCCTCAGATTGGGTGATGTCACCTAATGTTTATGGAATGGGAACTTTTAGTGATGGAGGAATTTTTTCGACCAAACCATATATTTGTGGATCTAATTACATTATTAAAATGAGTAATTATAAGAAAGGGAATTGGTCTGATATTGTTGATGGGTTGTATTGGAATTTTGTTCATAACCATAGAGAAGTTCTATCAAAAAACCCTAGAATGGGGATGGTAATGATGTCATATAAAAAATTGAAAAAGGATAGAAAAGATTATTTGCTAAACATTGCAAATGAATTTATTGCTAAAAAAACCAAATAATTTTTTAATGCAAGATAAAATCAATACAAAAAGATCTGAACACAAAAAAAAACTAAAAGAAGTAAGAATCTCTAGATTGGAAAAACAACTCAAGGCTAATATTCTAAAAAGAAAAAAAGCCTCAAAAAAAAATAATGGATAGATTAATTATCAAAGGAAAAGCTGATTTAAAAGGATCTATTCAAATTAAAGGATCTAAAAACTCTGCATTGCCAATTATGGTTAGTGCTCTTTTATCTAAAAATACATTAAAGTTAAAAAATTTACCTCAACTTGATGATATTGATAATATGTCAAAGCTTCTAGGCAGTTATGGAGCAAATATTAAGTCAAAAAAAGACATTTTAGAGATAAAATGTCCTAATATAATTAATATAGATGCTGATTATGACATTGTAAGAAAAATGAGGGCCTCAATTTTGATTTTAGGTCCATTAATTGCTAGATTTGGAAAAGCAAGAATATCACTCCCAGGGGGCTGCGCAATTGGCACAAGACCAATTGATATTCATTTAGAAGGACTGAGAAAATTAGGTGCAAATTTTCAAGTTGAAAATGGTTATGTTGTAGGTGGGGTCAAAAAACAATTGATTGGCAATCATATCACTCTTCCTTTTCCAAGTGTTGGTGCAACTGAAAATATTATGATGGCTGCATCAATTGCCAAAGGAAAAACAATAATTGAGAATGCGGCAAGAGAGCCTGAAATTAATGATTTAGCTATGGCCTTGAATAAGATGGGTGCCAAAATAAATGTTAAAAATAATGGAATAATAAAAATTAATGGTGTTAATTCATTGTCCCAAACTTCACACAAAATTATGAGTGACAGAATAGTGGCAGGTACATTTGTGATTGCTGCTGTAATGTTAAATAAAAAATTTGAAGTAAAAGATATTGAAAGCAATCACTTAGAAGCTTTGACATCTTCATTGACTGAAATGGGAGCAAAATTAAAAATTAAAAAAACTTCTATTCAAATTATGCCTACTAAAAAATTAAATGGAATTAAGATTCAAACAGCTCCTTATCCTGGTTTTCCAACTGATTTACAGGCACAAATTATGGCTTTGATGAGTTTGGTAAATGGAAATTCACAAATTAAAGAAAATATATTTGAAAATAGATTTATGCATGTTCCCGAGCTAAATAGATTGGGTGCTAAGATAAGAGTAAAAAAAGATATAGCTTTAATTACAGGTAATAGAAATTTAAAAGGTGCACAAGTAATGGCTAGTGATTTAAGGGCTAGTGTTAGTCTTGTTCTTGCTGCCTTATGCGCAGAAGGGGAAAGCGTAATTAACAGAGTTTATCATCTTGATAGAGGATATGAAAAAATTGAGCATACCCTGGGTAGTTTAGGTCCATCAATAAAAAGGGAAAAGTATTAAGTTTTTATAGTTTTTTCAAATTTAAGATATAAAAGCCAAAAAATTATGTCAAAAATTATTATAGCTGTTCCAAGAGGAAGAATAATCAGCGAAATTAAAAAAATTTTAGCAAAAACAAGTTTTGCTCCTGAAAAAGAAATGTTTGATGACAAGTCAAGAAAGCTCACATTTTCATCAAAAAGAAAAGATGTTGATTTTATCAAAGTCAGAGCTTTTGATGCATGCACATTTGTAGCTTTTGGAGCTGCTCAAATTGGTATAGCTGGTGAAGATGTAATAAAAGAATTTGACTACTCAGAAGTATATGCGCCTTTAGAGCTAAATATTGGACATTGTCGCTTGTCTGTTGCTGCACTCAAAACATTATTAAAAAAAGAAGATCCAGAGACTTGGAGCAATATTAGAGTTGCCACAAAATACCCAAATATCAGCAAAGAATATTTTGCAAAAAAAGGGGTGCAGGTTGATGCAATAAAGTTAAATGGTTCAATGGAGTTGGCGCCCTCTTTAAATATGTGTAGAAGAATAGTTGACTTGGTTTCTACTGGCGCTACGCTAAAAGCAAATGGTCTTAAGGAAATTGATGAGATTATGAAAGTTCAATCAAAACTAATTATTAATAGATCTGCTTTCAAAACAGATAATAAAAAAATACAATCTATTATCCAGGAGTTTAAAAATTTAGTAGAATGAAAATACTAACTTATCAATCTGATGATTTTTGGAGACAATTAGAAGAACATCTTTTTATAAGAGATGAAGAAACAAGCTCTAAAATAGAAGCTGATGTAAAATCAATTATTAAAGAGATAAGAGAATATGGTGATGATAAAGTTATACAATTTGCAAAAGATTTTGATAAGATTATTATAAAAAAAGATGAAATAAAATTACCAAATTTAAAACATTTTTATTCTTTAGAAAATTTAAATAACGAAACTGTTAAAAGTTTTAGGTTAGCTATACAAAATGTAAGAAAATTTCATCAAAAACAATACCCCAGTGATTATGAAATTTCAAATATGGATGCAAAATTAAAATCAATTTGGAAACCAATGGACTCAGTAGGTCTTTATGTTCCAGGCGGTAACGCAGTGTATCCATCCTCATTAATTATGAGTGTAGTTCCCGCTCAAATAGCAGGTGTAAAAAGAATAGTTTGTGTAACACCTCCTTCTAAAAACTTTAATCCTTATATTGCTTTTTTACTAGACGAGTTAGATATCCAAGAAGTTTATCAAATTGGCGGGGCTCAAGCAATTGCAGCTTTAACTTATGGTACCCAAACAATTAATCCAGTTAATAAAATTTTTGGACCAGGAAACGCTTATGTTGCTGCTGCAAAAAAACAAGTTTTTGGTAAAGTTGGGATAGATTTAGTTGCTGGCCCCTCAGAAATTATAGTTGTAGCAGACGAAGATAATAATCCTGAATGGGTTGCTAGTGATATAATGGCTCAAGCAGAGCATGATGAAAATGCACAGTCAATATTAATTACCAATAGCAATAGTTTTGCTAAAAAAGTATTGGACAACATAGATAATCTTAAAAAAACTTTGAGCAAAAAAGTAACAGTTGAAACTAGTTTGAAAAAAAATGGCCTAATCGTGATTATGGATGATTTAAAATTGTCATATAAAATTATTAATAAAATAGCTCCAGAACATTTGCACCTTCAGTCAAAAGAAAAAGATTTTATTTTTCAAAATGTGAACAATGCTGGAGGAATATTTTTAGGTGATTATTCAACTGAAGCATTTGGCGATTATGTTGCAGGGACAAATCATATCTTGCCTACTTCTGGCGCAGCTAAATTTTCATCAGGTTTAGGTGTAATTGATTTCATGAAAAAAAGCTCTGTTGTAGAAATAAATAAGTTGAGTTATGAAAATCTATCAAAGCATGTAGAAAATATATCAGATGTTGAGAATTTAGATGCTCATAAATTGTCAGTTACGGTTAGACAAACAAAATAAAATTAATTATAAGTCCTAAAAAAAAGAAAGATAAAAATGCCAAAAGAAGGATCGATTGAATTTCAAGGTGTGGTACTAGAGCTTTTACCTAATGCAATGTTTAAAGTTAAATTAGAAAATGATCATGAGATTTTAGCTCATTCATCAGGAAAAATGAGAAAAAATAGAATTAGAGTATTAGCTGGTGATAAAGTTACAGTTGAAATGACGCCCTATGACTTAACTAAAGGTCGCATTACATTTAGATGGAAGTAGAAAAAAAAGACAACATAATCAATCTGAAGAAGAAAAAAAGTAAGTGTCCTACTTGTAAAAAAATTTCTAAAGAGCCATTTAGTCCATTTTGTTCAAAAAAATGTGCAGAATTAGATTTAATGAAATGGCTAAATGATGAACATGAAATTAATATAACTAATTAAAGTTTTTTTTATAATATTTAATTGAATTAATAGCTAAAACACATTATCACAATTTTTTCATAGCCCAGGTAGCTCAGTTGGTAGAGCAGAGGACTGAAAATCCTCGTGTCGGTGGTTCGATTCCGCCCCTGGGCACCATCATCTAATTTCATATTTCTCAAATTAGTGTAAGATCAATATCATGAAATCAATTTTAGTATTTTCTAACGGAGAAAAAATTGGTGATGGAATAATTAAACTGCCTTTGCTTAATGAATTAAAGAGGAGATTGCCAAATCATAATTTATTTTGGATGACCGATCAAGGAAGTACTGTGTATACATCAACCTTGAAGAATATTTCATGTAATTACATACATAAAATCTATGAGAAAGTTAATTTGAATTATTTTTTTTCGAATAAAATTTCAAATAAATATCAATTGGAAAAAGAGTTTTTTGATATAATATTAGACACTCAAAAATCTGTATTTAGAACGCTAACTCTTAAAAGAATTAAACATAAAACTTTTATTTCTGGTTCAGCATCAGGCATATTCTCTGATATTAGACTCAATAAAAATATTAGAAATGAGAAAAAATACTACTTGGAGTATTTGTATGATCTACTTGATTTAATTTTAAAAAAAGAAGTAGATAAGAATTTCAAGTTTCCAATTAATAAAAATATAGAAGTAAATTTAAGGAAAATTTTCTCTGAAAATCATAATTATGTAGGCATTGCCCCTGGAGCTGGAGAAGAAAATAAAATATGGCCTCTTAATAATTATATTGAAATTGGAAAATATTTAGAGTCGAAAGATTACATAATAGTTTATTACTTAGGACCAAATGAGAAAGATTATGAAAAAATCTTGAAACAAAATTTTCAAAATGCAATTTTTTTAGAAAATGAAAAATCATTAGATAGTTTTAATAATATTGAAATAATTATGGCTTCAACAAAATTTTTAAAATTTGCAATATCAAATGATAGTGGCGTCAGTCATATGCTCTCAACAAATTATTGTCCTTTAATAAAGTTATTTGGACCCAAGGACTCTGTGAAGTTTACTCCAAAGTTGAAAAACTTAATTACAGTCTCATCATCAGAATTAAATTCAGATAAAATTGAGGATATCAGTATTTCTAGAGTCATCAAAGCTATTGAGGATTTAGATTAATCAATGTTCAAGTTCGATAAACTAGTTTTTGGTGATCTTGGATGGGGTGATGAGTTTTTATTTGCAACTTTAATGACAATTACAGTCAGTATTCTATCAATGGGCTTAGGTTTGTGTCTTGCCATACTAACAGTTTGGGCAAAATTAATTACAAATAAAATTACTCGACTTATTGCTAATTTTTATACTACTGTTGTGAGGGGTGTGCCGGAGTTATTGGTAATTTATTTGATTTTCTTTGGTGGAAACACTGTTGTTATGAGCATTGCTAAGCTTTTTGGGTATCATGGTTACATTGAATTAAACGCCTTAACTATTGGAACTATAGCAATTGCCTTTATATCGGCAACTTATTCAAGTGAAGTTTTGCGCGCTGCCTATTTAGCTGTGAACAAGGGGCAAATAGAGGCTGCAAAAGCGCTTGGATTAAATAAATTTCAAATCTTCTTTAAAGTGATGGGTCCTCAAATTTTGCGTCACGCACTTCCAGGAATTGGTAACGTATGGCAGATTACCCTAAAAGACACCTCTTTAATTTCAGTTACAGGCTTAGTTGAAATTATGAGACAAACTAGAATAGCTTCAAATGTGGAACATTCTCCACTTACATTTCTTGTTACAGCAGCTCTATTGTATTTATTTCTAACAACTTTTTCAGGAAAATTTTTTAAAGTTTTAGAATTAAATTTTTCCAAAGGCTATAATTAATGCAAAATTTTTTAGATTATTTTAACCAGTCATTATTATTTCGCAATTTCGTGGAAGTTTTATCTGGCTTAGATAACACTTTGCTTCTTTTGATTATTTCCTTGCCAATTGGTTTTGTATTATCATTAGTTTTTGCTTTGGGTAGAGTTTCCAAAAATAAAATTTTATCAAAACCTATAGCTGGTTACATATTTGTTATTCGTGGAACTCCCTTACTTGTGCAAATCTATCTTATTTATTTTGGTTTAGGCTCTATCGAGTTTATTAGGGAGAGCTTTTTATGGATTCTGCTAAAAGAACCTTTTTGGTGTGGAGTATTAGCTCTAACCATTAATACAGTCGCTTATGGAAGTGAAATTTTTCGAGGGGGTATCCAATCTGTAACCAAAGGGCAAATTGAATCAGGATTATCCCTTGGTTTTAATAAATTCATGCTACTCAGAAAAGTAATTTTACCAATTGCACTCAGAAAAGTTTTACCTTCCTATGGTAATGAGCTAATTTTAATGGTCAAAGCTACATCTTTAGTTAGTTTAACAACTTATATGGAGATGACGGGCATTGCTAGAAAAATAATGGCTAAAACTTTTGCTCCAGTAGAAGCTTTTATTGCAGCTGGAATATTATATTTATTTTTAAATTTTTTAATGGTGCAGTTTGTCAAATATTTAGAATGGAAGTACAATCCTCATTTAAGAGTTAATGAGTCTTAATTGCGAAACTTTCTATGACAGGTTCCACAATTAGCAGCCATCTTATTGAAATTTTCACTTAAAGACACACTATCTTCTTCTTCAATACTCTGCATTATATTTTCAATATCTTGAATGAAGTTATCGTTATAGAGATTAAATGTCTCTCTATCAGTCCAAATTAAATCTGCTGCCTTACCTCCCTGGCTTCCCTCAGGAAATAAAAGTTTGAATTGTTCGGCATTAATTAGAAGTTTATTATTCAAATCTTTTATTTCATCAAATTCTCCAGCAAAAACCAAAGGATATATTGCTGTTGAAAGAGCTTTAATTTTTGACATTGCGCCTTTTCTTTCTTTGATTATTTCTTCATTAGTCAACTTTGATATATCAAGTTCATTGGAAATCGCCAAAAATGGAAAAAATAACAACAATATTAGTATCTTAAAATTCATAATCTATTTTTTTTAGGGTGTTAGATAAATAATTATATCCAATTTTTGCAAATTCAAGCGGATTAGCTTTTTTCGGATCTTGTTCTGCTTCAATTATTAGCCATTTATCATAATTATTTTCATATAAAATTTTAAATAACGGTTCATAATCAATGCATCCATCCCCAGGAACGGTAAACACACCATCTAAAAATGACTCTCTAAAACTTAAATCATTTTTTAAAGAATTTTTTAAAATATTTTGTCTTATATCTTTACAATGCACGTGATTTATTTTTGATATATAGTTTTTTAAGACTCTTTCGTAGTTTGCTTCTGCAAAAAGTAAATGGCCAGTATCGTATAATAAAAAAGTATTTTGATTTGTGTTATTCATAAATCGATCAACATCATTTTCTGTTTGGATAATAGTACCCATGTGCTCATGATAAGACATTGGAATACCCTCATCATTTAAACGGTTTGAGATATCATTTATTTTTTTACAATATTCGGCAAATTCATCATCTTCCATTGTAGGTCTTGTTGAAAGTTTTTTTGTTTGATCACCCTGTATAGAACCTGATACATCAGCGAATACGAATACATCCGCATTGACTAATTTTAAAAGATTGAGATGATCCTGCATTGCAACCCATTCATCTTCTGCAGATCTTGTTCTAAGAAGAGATCCATACCATCCGCCAGGCATTTTAAGTTTGTATTTATTAAGTAAGAAATTTGTTATACCGGGGTTTCTTGGAAATTTGCCTCCAAGCTCAATACCTGTAAATCCTGCTGATGATGCTTCCTCTAAGCATTGCTCTATTGGTGTATCACCTCCAAGCTCTGGCATATCATCATTACTCCATGCTATTGGCGCTATACCTAATTTTATTTTCATTATTTTTTATATTTCATGATATGGTAAAAAAATAAAGTAATAAAATGAATATTCTTATAGTAGATGGAAATGAAAGAGATGCTTCTGAAAGGTATACCAACATGGGAATGGATACACAATATGAGGTTTATCAAAAAGTTTTAGAAAATTTATCAACTAATAAATTAAATATTACTGTTGTTCATCCTGCTATAAAAGACGAATATTTACCAATTGGAATTAGCTTAGATGATTTTGATGGTATAGCTTGGACAGGTAGTTTGCTAAATATTTATGATATGACTCCATCAATCTTAAAGCAGATTGATCTAGCAAAAAACCTTTTTACCAAAAAAAATAAAATATTTGGCAGCTGTTGGGGTTTACAAGTTCTTGTGACTGCTGCTGGTGGAAAGATTAGAAAAAATCCTAAAGGGTTAGAAGCTGTTGTAGCAAAAGAAATAACTTTAAATGAAATGGGTGGAAAACATCCTATGTATGTTGGAAAAAATAAAATTTTTGATGCTTTTTGTTGGCACTATGATGATACGGAAAATTTACCTCCTGACTCTAAAATTTTAGCATCTAATGAAAAAAGTGAAGTACAATCAATTGATTTTACAATCAATAATTCCAGTGTTTGGGCAGTTCAATATCATCCAGAATTTGATCCAATGTGGATCGCAGGTTTAATGCAACAACGTGAGGAAATATTACTAAAAGAAAAAGCATTTGCTGAAAAAAAATTTTTTGATGAAGAATTAGAATATTTTTCTAATTATAAAAATAATAAAAATGAGTCACAAATTCAGCAATATAAAGATTTAACTAATATAAATAGCCATACTTTAGAGTTATCAAATTGGATTAAGTCGCTTAATTATTAAGTGCTATTAAATTTTTTATAGTTTTTTTCCAAGTTGCAACTTTTTTTTGTACAATTGATTTTTTAATTTTTGGTTTTGTTTCTTTATTTTTTTTCCAAAATTTTTTAATATCATTTGTATTTTTTATTAGCCCTGCACTAAGTCCAGCTAAATATGCGGCTCCAAGAGAAGTTGTTTCTATATTTTCAGGTTTTATAATTTTTACTTGTGTTACATTAGATAAACTTTGAAGAAAATTATTATTATTGATCATACCACCATCAACTCTTATCTCTGAAATACTAATCTTTGCATCTCTTTCCATTGACTCTATTAGATCTAATGTTTGGTATGAAAGACTATCTAGTGTTGCTTTTATAATATCTGCCTGAGAAGTGTTTCTGGTTAAGCCAAATATTGCACCTCTTGTATTTGGTTGCCAGTGAGGTGCCCCAAGGCCTGTGAGTGCAGGAATTACAATAACGTTTTCATTTTCATTTGCTAGGGAGTAAAGTTTATCAGTTTCTTTTGAATTTTTAAAAAACATCATATTATCTCTAAGCCATTGAATTGCTGATCCAGCAACAAATATACTACCTTCATAACAAAACATTTTTTTTCCATTAATTTTAAATGCAACAGTTGTTAAAAGTTTATTTGAAGATAGCTTAAACTTGCTTCCTATATTCATTAATAAAAAACATCCAGTTCCATAGGTGCTTTTTGATTGTCCTGCACTAAAACAGGCTTGACCAATTGTTGCTGCTTGCTGATCTCCAGCCATTCCACCTATTTGAATCTCACCACCAAATAATTTAGTACTTCCGAAGTCATAAGCATTTTCTTTTACTTCAGGTAAAATTTTTTTATCAATTTTAAAAAGTTTTAATAGTTCCTTGGACCACTCTTCTTTCCTAGAATCATAAAGCATTGTTCTTGATGCATTTGTTATATCTGTGAAATGTGACTTTCCTTCTGTAAGTTTCCAAAGAAGCCAAGTATCAATAGTTCCAAATAAAATATTTTTATTTGAAATTTTCTTTTTGTTAGAGACTTTATTTAATATCCAATTAATTTTTGTCGCAGAAAAATATGGATCTAAGACTAAACCTGTAATTTTTTGTATAATTTTATCTTTATTTTGTGTTTTTAATTTTTCACAATACTCAGCTGTTCTCCTATCTTGCCATACAATTGCTTTGTATAGAGGCTTTCCTGTAATTTTATTCCAGAGAACTGTAGTCTCTCTTTGGTTGGTTATGCCAATAGAGGCTATTTGGTCTGGTTTAAGTTTATTTTTTTTGATTGTTAATTGAATTAATTTTTTAACATCATTCCATATTTCCTCGGCATCATGTTCTACCCATCCATCTTTAGGAAAAAATTGTCTAAATTCTTTTTGTTGAATATTTTTTATTTTAAATTTATCATCGTATAAAACCACTCTAGAGCTGGTTGTCCCTTGGTCAATTGATAAAATATATCTATTCATAATTAAATATCTATTTGATTTGTAAAGTTAGCATTTTCTTGAATAAACTTAAATCTATATTCAGCCTTTTTACCCATTAAGGACTCAAATAATTTTTCAGTTTCTTTAAGTTCTTTTTTTCCTTGCTTAATGTTTACATTTAATAATTTTCTTTTTTCTGGATTCATTGTAGTTGATTTCAATTGGTCTGCAGGCATTTCCCCAAGTCCTTTGTAACGACTTAACGTAGGAATTATTTTTTTAAATTCTGATTTAATTATTTTATCTTTTTCATTCTCATCATATGCATAAAATATTTTTTCTTTATGTTGTATTTTAAAAAGAGGTGGCATAGCTAAAAACAATCTATTGTTGTCAATAATGGGTCTCATATACTTATAAATAAAAGTGATTAGTAAAGTTGCGATGTGTGAACCATCAACATCAGCATCGGTCATCAGAATAACTTTTTCATATCGTAATTTCGCTAAATCAAAATTTTTACCAATACCACATCCCAAGGACTGAATAAGATTTTGAATTTCATTATTATCAGCAATCTTTGATAAACTGACACTAAAAACATTTAATATTTTGCCTCTAAGTGGAAGAATGGCCTGCAATTCTCTGTCTCTTGCTTGCTTAGCTGAACCTCCTGCGCTATCGCCTTCAACAATAAATAGTTCCGTACCTTCAATTCCTTTACTCGAACAATCAACTAGTTTACCAGGAAGTTTATTTCTCTCTTTGATTGATTTTCTCTCCAACTCTTTTATTTTTGTTAAATCAGTTCTAAGTAAAGATCTTTCAATTAAAGTTTCAAGAAGAGTTTTTGCAATTTTTTTATTAGAATTTAGCCATAATAAAAATTCATTTTGAATTAGGTTTTCAAGATGTTTTTGAAGCTTTGGCATTATGATTCTTTTTTTTGTTTGACCCTCAAAGCTTGGTTCATTGATAAATATCGAGATAACTATGTCTGAATAGTCAGATAAATCATTGATACTAATGTTTGATATTTTTGCGATTTGGTTTTTTTGACCATATAATTTAATCGCCTTTAGCATCCCATTTTTAAAGCCATTTTCATGAGATCCTCCATCTGGTGTTTCAATAGTATTACAAAAAGAAATCAACGATGATTTTTCATTTTGATTAAAGCAAGTAAATATTTCACATTTTTCATTTTCATTTATTTTTTTAATTATTGAAAATTTTTTATCAAATAACCTAGTGGAATTTTTATTAATAATATCTAAAAAATCAGCAATACCATTTTTAAAATGAAATTTTTCAAAATCTGGAGTGCTGTCTTTTATTAATTCTTTATCAACTTTAAATTCTATTGATGTCCCTGAAACAAGAACAGCTTTCATTTTTATAAACTCATATAATTTTTTTGGAGAAAATTGAGTAGTCTCAAATATTGACTCATCAGGTATAAAATTAATTTCAGTACCTTTTTCATTATTTTTGCACTTTTCTATTTTAATCTTAGTCTTAGCTTTCCCCTTTGCATATATTTGTGAATATTTTTTTCCACTTTTAAAAACTATTACTTGTAAATGTGAACTTAGAGCATTGACTACGGAAATACCAACACCATGCAAACCACCTGAGGTTTTGTAAGAATTATTATCAAACTTACCACCAGCATGAAGTGTTGAGAGGACTATTTCCAATGCTCTTTTATTTTTAAATTTTGGATGAAAATCTATAGGAATTCCTCTTCCATTATCTCTAATTTTAATGGATCCATCTTTTTTGTAATGAAAAGAAACTTCACTAGCATGGCCTGCAACAACTTCATCTATGCTATTATCTAGCACTTCATTGACAAGATGATGTAATCCTTGCTCATTAGTGCTCCCAATGTACATTCCTGGTCGCTTTCTTACGGGCTCTAAACCCTCCAAAACTTCAATGTTTTTTGCAGAGTAGTTCGTTTTTTTAGACATATTTTTTAGTATCAAAAGTATCGAGAAAATTACATAAAAAAAACCGCCAACAATTACGTTGGCGGTTTGATTCTAAAAAAAAATTTTTAAGCGTCGTAATATAGTTTAAATTCGTGCGGATGAGGCTGGATGTTAACAGGGTTAACTTCATTTTCTCTTTTATAATTGATGTATGTTTCAATTAGGTCTTTAGTGAAAACATCACCCTCAAGCAAAAATGCATGATCTTTTTCTAATGCATCTAATGCTTCTGCTAGTGAACCTGGTGTAGAAGGAATTTTTGCTAAAACATCAGCAGGCGCTTCATAAATATTTATATCTGTTGGCTCACCTGGATCAATTTTATTTTTTACACCATCTAATCCAGCCATTAACATTGCTGCAAATGCAAGATAGGGGTTTGCGGTTGGATCTGGGCATCTGAACTCCATTCTTTTTGATTTAGGGCTCGATGAATAAGTTGGTATTCTAACTGAAGCCGTTCTGTTTCTTTGAGAGTAAGCGATATTTACAGGCGCCTCAAATCCGGGAACTAGTCTTTTGTAAGAATTAGTTGTTGGTGCACAAAAAGCTAGAAGGGCAGGGGCATGTTTTAATATGCCACCAATATAGTTAAGAGCGATATCACTCAAATCAGCATAGTTACCTTTTTTATACATCAATGTATCACCATCTTTCCAGATACTCTGATGAACATGCATTCCAGAGCCATTATCACCAAACAAAGGTTTTGGCATGAATGTTGCTGAAAGTCCGTGCAATTTAGCTACATTTTTTACCACGTATTTGTACTTCATTAAATCATCAGCCATTGAAACGAGTGGGGCAAACTCTAAATCGATCTCTTGTTGACCACCTGTAGCAACTTCATGGTGATGGGCCTCAACTGTAAGACCAATATCTTGCATAGTCATAACCATTTCAGTTCTTACATCATGCATACTATCTACTGGAGGAAGAGGAAAGTAGCCCTCTTTATGACGAGGTTTATGACCTAGATTTGGTCCTTCATCCTTTCCTGTATTCCAAGTGCCTTCATTTGAGTCAACCTCATGAAAAGCGAAGTTTGATCCTGAATCATACTTAACATCATTAAAAATGAAAAATTCAGCTTCTGGACCAAAATATGCAGTATCACCCATACCTGACGATTTTAAATATCCCTCAGCTTTTTTTGCTATGTTCCTAGGATCTCTTGAATAATTTTCCTTAGTAATAGGGTCTTTAATATCACAATAAAAAGCTATTGTTTTTTCTGAAAAGAAAGGATCGATGTAGGCTGTTGTCACATCAGGAACAACTATCATATCACTGTTTTCTATAGCCTGGAAACCTCTTACGGAAGAGCCATCAAAACCAAGACCATCTTCAAAGATATCTTCTTCTAAAAATTTTATCGGAATAGTGAAATGATGAGTAGTTCCAGGAACATCAGTAAACCTCATGTCTACCATCTTAATATCTAAATCTTTAATCTGTTTTAATAATTCAGCTGGCGTTGAGCAGTTAAATTTCATAATTTATCTCCATCAAGTTAAGCAAACTCTAACCATTAGAGCTTACTAAATAATCATGCGCTAGTTATGAAAGTTCTGCTTTTAAAGCGTTCCTTCGGCAGGTGCCTACTTCCGACCCTTATTAATAAGAGTTGAACGAATTCAAACTTTTGCATGCGTTCCTTCAGTCTTACGACCTACTTCCGATCTAGGATGAACCTAAATTGAACGATTAGTTGCCTTTTATTGTTTTTAGAAGAAATGTAAAGTTAATTTAGACAGCATCACTGTCTTTTTCTCCGGTTCTAATACGAATTACTTGATCAATGTTGTAAATGAAGATTTTTCCATCACCAATTTTACCTGAATATGCAGCTTTTTTTATAGCTTCTGCAACCTTTTCTGCGTCCTCATCTTCAACGATTACTTCAAGTTTCATTTTAACAAGAAACTCATCATCGTATTCTTCGATCTTATCAATCCCTCCAGTTGATCCTCTTTGTCTACCAAATCCTTTAACATCTGAAACAGTCATTCCTGAAATTCCTACCTCATGCAAAGCTTCTTTAACTAAGGATAACTTGAATGGTTTGATTATAGCTTCAACTTTTTTCATATTGCTGATAGCCTATAAATTGCTTTTTCTAAATTTTCCATTGAATTCGCATAACTTATTCTGACAAAATTTTCTGCACTATCACCAAAACTTGTACCTGGAACTAAGGCAACACCCTTTTCCTCTAGAGCGATGTCGGCAAATTTTTGAGCACTCATTCCAGATTTAGAAATATTTGGAAAAGCATAAAATGCACCACCAGGTTCAAAACAGCTAATTTTTTCTAATTCGTTCAACTTTGAGTGAACAAAATTTTTCCTTTTATGAAATTCTTTCTTAATATCATTAATGGTTTCTTTAGTTCCTTTTAGAGCTTCTATTCCAGCGTGCTGAGAAATTGAATTTGGGCAAGAATGATCATTTACACAAAGTTTATTTGCATACTCGTAAAGTTTTTTTGGCCAAATGCTCCAACCTAATCTCCATCCAGTCATACAAAAAGTTTTACTCCATCCCTCAAGAATAATTAATCTATCGATTAATGTATCATAATTTAATAACGAAGGCATTTGAGTCTCATTAAAAATAATTTTGCTATATATTTCATCTGACAAAATAAATATTTCTGGATATTTTTCTAGCATTGCTACTAATTTATCAATTTTGTTTTTATTCATAAACGAACCCGTTGGATTGTTTGGATTATTGATAATAATCAAGCTTGTTTTATCGGTGATTAATTTTTCTAGTTTTTCTAAATTAATTTCAAAATTATCTTCTTCTAATAAATTTAGCGGGACACCTTTTGCTCCACTATAGTTTATCATTGATCTGTAAATTGGAAATCCAGGATCAGGATAAATAATTTCATTTCCCTCTCCCCCTAAAATTAAACTTGAATAAAATATTGTTGGTTTGCCGCCAGGTGTAATTAGAATTTCCTCAGGGCTTCTCTCAACGTTATATTCATTGTATATATGTTCTGCCACTGCTTCTCTTAATTCAGGAATACCATTTGATGGAGTATAACCGTGTTTGCCATCCCTAATTGCTTTAATTGCTGCTTCCTGAATATTTACTGGAGTTGGAAAATCTGGCTGTCCAATTCCAAGATTTATTACATCTTTGCCCTCTGAGATTAATTTATTTGCCTTTGCTAGCACTGCAAAAGCTGATTCAGTCTCTAAATTAATAATTTTTTTTGAAACTTTCATTTTTTTGGTATAGCGAATAAACTTTATTAATAAAACTTATATTTATTAATTTAACGGCGAACGTAGCTCAGTTGGTTAGAGCGCGGCCTTGTGGTGGCCGATGTCGTGGGTTCGAATCCCATCGTTCGCCCCAAATATAAAAAAAACCACTTTATATTTCAATTTCTCTATTGTTTTTTATTGTAATCATCATAAAAGCGGCAGAATAATGGGCCGGTGGTGGAATTGGTAGACACGCTAGATTTAGGTTCTAGTGCCGCGAGGTGTGAAGGTTCAAGTCCTTTCCGGCCTACCATTAAAGGGGAAAATTTATGTCTATTAAAGAAATAAAATCAGCAACTCTATATAAAGAGTACGCCGTTGAAATACCATATCAGGAAATTAATGGAATAATAGACGAAAAAATTAATGAAATACAACCAACCGTTTCCATACCAGGATTTAGGAAAGGAAAAGCCCCTATCAGTATTGTAAGAAAAAAATATGAGGACAACATAATATCTGAAGCTATTGAAAGATTAGTTCAAGATAAAACTAAAAATTTACTTGATGAAAAAAATCTTAAACCCTTTATTCAGCCAAGAGTAGATCTAAAAAAATTTGAAAAAAATCAGCCAATTGAAGTTGAGATAAAAATCAATTTAGAACCAGAAATTAAATTAAAAGATTTTAAAAAAATTGATTTAACAAATTATGAAATAAATTTAGACAAACAGATAATTGATAAAAACTATAAAGAATTTTTAAATAATCAAAAAAAATACACACCCATAACAAATTCCAGAGAAATTAAAAAAACAGACAGAGTTATTTTAAATTTATCATCTGAAAATGAAACTGTTCCAGATTTTTTAAAGTCACAAAAGAATTTACCTATAATAATTAATTCAGAATTACAAATTCTTCCAGATTTAGGATCCAAGTTATTAAGTAAAAAATTAAAAAAAGGAGATAAAGATAAATTTGGTCTCGATATTTCAAAATCTATAAAATCGGATAAAGAATTTATTGCTGATTTTGATATTGAAATAGTTGAGATTGAAGAGTCAGCTCCTTTTAAAGTAGATAAAGAATTTTTAGAAAAAAATGGCTTAAAAAATGAAGAAGAACTTAAAAATAATCTAGAAAATAATCTAAAGTCTCAATATGAAAATGGTATTAAACAAATTGAAAAAAAACAATTGATGGATGTTTTAGATAAAGAACATCAATTTGATCTACCCCAAGGTATTGTTGATCAAGAGTTCAGTGATATTTGGCATAGGATTGAGCATGCAAAAAAAGATAATAAACTAGATGATGATGATAAAAAATTAACTGATGATAAACTTAAAAAAAGATATGAAAAAATTTCTAAAAGACGAGTTAAGCTATCAATTCTTTTGCAATTTATTGCCAAAGAACAAAAAATTTCAGTTGATGAAAAGGAACTAACCAACGGGATGATGGCTTATGCCTCTCAATATCCTGGTCAAGAAAAGCAAATAATAGAGTATTTTAAAAAGAATCCATCAGCAATAGAAACTGTGAGAGGCCCTATTTTAGAAGAAAAAGTCATCAACTCTGTAATTTCTTCTTCTAACATTGTTAAGAAAAAGATAACCAAAACGGAATATGAGAATTTAGAAAAAAAAACATTTGATGTGAGCAAGGATTAATTATGAAAGACGTTGAAAAAATAACTAATAATTTAATACCGATGGTAGTGGAACAATCTTCTCGTGGAGAGAGGGCTTATGATATTTATTCAAGATTGCTTAAAGAAAGAATTATTTTTTTAACTGGACCAATTGATGATAATATTGCAAGCTTGATTTGTGCCCAACTTCTTTTTCTTGAGTCAGAAAATCCAAAAAAAGAAATATCCTTTTATATAAATTCACCAGGAGGGATTGTTTGGTCTGGTCTTGCGATTTACGATACTATGCAATACATTTCATCCAAGGTAATGACTATTTGCATAGGTCAAGCTGCTTCTGCTGGTTCTTTATTGCTTACAGCTGGATCTGAAGGAATGAGATTCTCCTTACCTAATTCACGAATTATGGTGCATCAGCCAAGTGGAGGTTATCAAGGGCAGGTTACAGATATAGAAATTCATACTAATGAAATTAAAAAAACTAAGGAGAGATTAAATCAAATTTATTCAAAGCACACTAAAAAGAAAATAAAGGAAATAGAATTAATTATGGAAAGGGATAAATATTTCTCTCCAGAAGAAGCAATTAAGTTTGGACTTATCGACAAGATAGTAGAAAGTAGAAAAAGTTAGTGAGCAAAAAAGAAGAAAAAGATTCATTGTTTTGTTCTTTTTGTGGGAAAAGTCAAAAAGAAGTAAAAAAGTTAATTGCAGGTCCAACAGTATTCGTTTGTGATGAATGTGTTGAGCTTTGTATGGATATTATTAAAGAAGATAATAAAAATAATAAATCTAAATTAAAGACTAACACTCCAAAGCCTTCTGAGATAAATAAATTTTTAAATGATTTTGTTATTGGTCAAAATAAGGCAAAAAAAAATCTGTCTGTAGCTGTTTACAATCATTATAAGAGATTATCAAATTCAACGTATGATGATGTTGAGATCTCTAAATCTAATATTTTACTCGTAGGACCAACTGGAACTGGAAAAACTTTATTAGCACAAACTTTAGCTAAAGTTTTGGATGTTCCTTTTACAGTTGCTGATGCTACAAGCTTAACTGAAGCTGGTTATGTTGGTGAAGATGTCGAAAATATAATATTAAAGTTACTTCAAGCATCAGATTATAACGTTGAAAGAGCTCAAAAAGGCATTGTCTATATTGATGAAATAGATAAGATTAGTAGAAAAAGTGATAATCCTTCTATAACGAGGGATGTGTCGGGAGAGGGTGTTCAGCAGGCACTTTTGAAAATTATGGAAGGTACGATTGCGAGTGTTCCACCTCAAGGGGGAAGAAAGCACCCTCAGCAAGAATTTTTGCATGTTGATACATCTAATATTTTATTTATTTGTGGAGGCGCTTTTTCAGGCTTAGAGAATATTATTAATCAAAGATTAAAAGGTTCGTCGATTGGTTTTAACTCATCAATTGCAGATTTTGGAGAAAAGTCTGTAGGTGACTCATTGCAAAGTTTACAAAATGAAGATCTTTTAAAGTTTGGAATGATTCCTGAATTTATTGGAAGGTTACCCGTTGTGACTACATTGGAAGAGCTTGATTTAGATATGTTAATTAGAATTATGCAAGAACCTAAAAATGCTCTGATCAAGCAATATGAAGCTTTGTTCAGAATGGATGGTGTGAACTTAGAAATAAAAAATGATGCACTTAAAGAAATTGCTAAATTAGCTATAGAACAAAAAACTGGAGCCAGGGGCTTAAGGTCTATTTTGGAAACTTTATTAAATGAACTTATGTTCAAAGCTCCAGATTATAAAGATCTGGAAAAAATTATTATAAATAAAGAAGTAGTTAATCAAAACTCAGAAGCTATTATGATATATAATAATAAAAATTCAAATCAAAAAATTTTGGTTAATAAGTCTTGATTTTATTAAAAAAATAATCATTTATTATATATATGAGTTCATCTTCTATCCCTGTACTGCCGCTTAGAGATATAGTTGTTTTTCCTGGAATGGTTGCACCTTTATTTGTTGGCAGAAAACAATCAGTTAATGCATTAAACCATGCAATGAGCCTAGATAAAAAAATATTTCTTTTAGCTCAAAAAAATTCAGAAACTGACAATCCGAACAAATCAGATCTATACGAATGCGGAACTGTTGCAAAAGTACTTCAGTTATTGAAACTGCCAGATGGAACTATTAAAGTTTTAGTTGAAGGAACTTCAAGAGCTAAATTAATGACTCTTAATACATCAAGTGATTTTTTAAGTGCCAAAATTAAAACAGTTGATACAAAATTTAAAAATAATAATAACTTAAAAGCCCTGGTAAAAGTTGTTTTAGAGCAGTTTGAAGACTACGCAAAAGTTAATAAAAAAATTCCATCCGAAGTTATTACTAACCTAAGCTCAATGACTGATGCATACAAAATAGCTGACGTAGTTTCCATAAATTTAACAATTAATATGCAACAAAAGCAGGAACTGCTAGAAATGTTTAACTTAGAAGAAAGGTTGAATAAAATTCACTTGTATTTAGTTTCTGAAATTGACTCTTTTCAAATGGAAAAAAAGATAAAAGGAAGAGTAAAACGACAAATGGAAAAAACCCAAAAGGAATATTATCTCAATGAACAAATGAAAGCCATACAAAAAGAGCTAGGCGATAATGACGACTCAGATGATGTTGCTGAAATTGAAAAAAAATTAGAAACAGTAAAATTATCGAAAGAAGCTAAAGAAAAATGTAAGTCTGAAATTAAAAAGTTAAAAAATATGAGTCCTATGTCGGCTGAAGCAACTGTAATAAGAAATTATCTTGATTGGATTTTGTCTATACCGTGGAATGAACCATCAACAATTTCAAAAAATATTAAAAAAGCTAAATCTATTTTGGAAAACGACCATTATGGCCTTGATAAAGTTAAAGATAGAATTTTAGAATATTTGGCAGTTCAAAAAAGAACAGAAAAAATAAAAGGACCAATTTTATGTTTAGTAGGCCCTCCAGGTGTAGGCAAAACATCTCTTGGAAAATCTATAGCTTCTGCAACTGGAAGAAACTTCGTAAGGATGTCGCTGGGGGGAGTTAGAGATGAGGCTGAGATTAGGGGGCATCGAAAGACATACATCGGTTCAATGCCTGGAAGATTTATTCAATCAATGAAGAAGGCTAAATCTTCTAACCCACTTATTTTATTAGATGAAATTGATAAACTAGGATCAGATTGGAGAGGAGATCCATCATCTGCTTTACTTGAGGTTTTAGATCCTGAACAAAACGACAAATTTAATGATCATTATCTTGAGCTCGACTATAATTTATCGGACGTAATGTTTGTGTGTACTGCCAACACTCTCAATATACCACCTGCGTTGCTTGATAGAATGGAAATCATAAGAATTCCTGGATATACCGAAAAAGAAAAGAATAAAATTGCACAAAAATATTTAATTCCAAAACAAATTAAAAATCATTTTCTTAAAAAAAGTGAACTTAAATTTTCAAATAAAGTAGTAAACCAAATTATAAGAAATTTTACTAGAGAGGCTGGAGTAAGAAATTTAGAGAAAGAAATATCTAAAGTTTGCAGAAAAGCAGTCAAATTGTTAGAAACTTCAAATAAAAAACATGTCAATCTCAATGATCAGATGTTGACAACTTTCTTAGGAATTAACAAATTCAGATCAAGTGAAATAGAAAAGAAAAACTTAATTGGCGTAACCAACGGCCTTGCCTGGACTGAGGTGGGTGGGGAAATTTTATCAATTGAAGTTATTCTGTCAATTGGCAAAGGAAGACTAACAATCACTGGAAAATTAGGTGAGGTTATGAAAGAGTCTGTTCAAGCTGCTATTTCATACGTTAAATCTCACAGTTTAAACCTTGGTATCCACCCATTTGATTTTGATAAATTTGATATTCATGTTCACGTACCTGAAGGCGCTACTCCTAAAGATGGTCCTAGTGCAGGCATAGCAATATTTAACTCTTTAGTATCATCCCTCACATCTAATAAAGTAAGAAAAGACGTTGCAATGACTGGTGAAATTACACTTAGAGGTAGAGTTTTACCAATTGGAGGATTAAAGGAAAAAATTTATGCCGCGTCGAGAGCAGGTATTAAAAAAGTTTTAATCCCTGAAGAAAATAAAAATGAAGTAGCAGAATTTGATAAAGAGATTTTAAAGACCCTTAAAATTATCCCCATAAATGAGGCAAAATCAATTCTAGAACACACTCTCATTAAACCCATTTCTCCTCTTGATTTAAGCGAATCAGACGTACTTGAGGCTCAAAAAAACAGATATTCTGATACAAATTTAAAAGAAAATATAAGGCATTAAAGCTATGTTTTCTAAGCTTTTTTCTTAAAATTCCTTTTAAACTGGGAATATTTCCAAAAAATGATTGACTAGAACTATAATGAAATAATATTCACAATATAACACCAATAAAAAGGAGTTTGATGTGAATAAAAATGACCTAATTGCATCAGTTGCCTCATCTGCTGGATTGTCTAAATCTGATGCTACGAGAGCAATTGAAAGTTTTTTAGATGCTGTAACTAATTCTCTAAAAAGGGATGAAAAAGTTAGTATTGTTGGTTTTGGAAATTTTAGTGTTAGTCATAGAAAAGCAACAACTGGAAGAAATCCAAGAACTGGTGAGTCTATACAAATACCAGCTTCTAAAAGACCAAAGTTTACCGTTGGTAAAGCACTTAAAGATGCAGTAAATAACTAAGATAATTAAAATTTGTATTGCGCCGGCTGTTAAAAATATTTAACAGCCGGTTTTGTTTAGGGTGTTTAGCTCAGTTGGTAGAGCATCTCGTTTACACCGAGAGGGTCGGGAGTTCGAGTCTCTCAACACCCACCATGCGCGGGAGTAGTTCAGCTGGTTAGAACGCTGCCCTGTCACGGCAGAGGTCGCGGGTTCGAATCCCGTCTCTCGCGCCACTTTTTGATGAGTGATTAAAAATAGTAGCTAAAATAGTAGCAGTTTAAATTAACTCTAAAAATAGTATTTTAGCCGCAGAAATCATCGATTGTTATCCTTGAATATTTTACTAAATAGATTAGTAAAACATTTTTTGTAGAAAATTTTAAAGTGGAAAATTATTTATCTGAATATTTACCAATACTTATTTTTATAATTATTGGTTTTGCTATTGCGATTGGAATGACAACATTGTCCTTTGTTGTTGGAGATCGCAAACCTGATAATGAAAAGCTATCAGCATATGAATGTGGCTTTGAAGCATTTGATGATGCCAGAGGAAGATTTGATGTGCGATTTTATTTGGTAGCAATTTTGTTTATCATTTTTGATTTAGAAGTAGCATTTTTATTCCCATGGGCTGTTTCATTAGGAAGTATTGGAATTTTTGGATTTTGGTCAATGATGATTTTCTTATTAATTCTCACTATAGGTTTTATCTATGAGTGGAAAAAAGGAGCCCTTGAATGGGAGTAGAAATAAACGAAGATAATTTTGGAGAAGAGCTTAATTCTAAAGGTTTTTTAGTTGCTAATTTTGACAAACTATTAACTTGGGCAAGAACAGGTTCATTATGGCCAATGACGTTTGGTTTGGCATGCTGTGGAGTAGAAATGATTCATACTTATATGGCTAGATACGATTTAGACAGATATGGTGTTATTCCACGAGGAAGCCCTAGACAATCAGATGTTATGATCGTTGCCGGAACATTAACAAACAAGATGGCACCAGCACTTAGAAAAGTTTACGACCAAATGCCAGAACCTAGATGGGTCATATCTATGGGCTCATGCGCAAATGGAGGTGGATATTATCATTACTCATATTCAGTTGTGAGGGGTTGCGATAGAATTGTGCCAGTAGATATATATGTGCCAGGTTGTCCGCCCACAGCTGAAGCCCTAGTTTATGGTATCTTGCAATTACAAAAAAAAATTAAAAGAAAAAATAAATTTGTAAGATAATAGATGCTTGAAGAATTAAATAAAATTAAAGAGCTAAACTTAGTTACGGATAACAAAATTTTTTATTCAGCGGTTTTTTCAAAAGAACACTTAACTAAGCTTTTTAATGAACTTAAGAATAATGAATCACTAGGCTTTAATCAGTTAATAGATATCACAGCAATTGATCATCCATCAAAAGAAAAAAGATTTGAATTAGTCTATATTTTATTAAGCATGAAACAGAATAAGAGGGTCATTTTAAAAACTCATTTAGAAGAAAATGACAACATTGATAGTTTAACTGAAATCTTTCAAGCTTCAAACTGGTACGAAAGAGAGTGTTATGACTTGTTTGGTATAAAATTTAATAACCATCCAGATTTAAGAAGAATCATGACTGATTATAATTTTGAAGGCTTTCCACTTCGCAAAGACTTTCCGCTAACTGGACATACTGAAGTTAGATACGATGATGTTGAGAAAAAAGTAGTTTATGAACCTGTAAAATTAACTCAGGAATATAGAGATTTTGATTATACTTCACCGTGGGAAGGAATGACTAAAGGTATTGATGACCAAAGTGAGCAAGAATAATTATGAAAGAAATAGAAGTAAATACAACTACAATAAACTTTGGACCTCAACATCCAGCTGCACACGGTGTTTTGAGATTAGTTGTGGAATTAGATGGTGAGGTTGTAGAAAGAGCTGAGCCGCATATAGGTTTGCTTCATAGAGGAACAGAAAAATTAATTGAATATAAGACTTATCTGCAAGCTGTTCCTTATTTTGATAGATTAGATTATGTTTCTCCAATGTGTCAAGAACATGCTTTTGCACTAGCAACTGAAAAGTTACTTGGTATCGAAGTGCCTCAAAGAGCACAATACATCAGAGTAATTTTTGCAGAAATAACAAGACTTCTAAATCATTTATTAAACATACCTGCTTATGCTGCTGATATTGGGGCTGTAACTCCTTTCTTATGGTGCTTTGAAGAAAGAGAAAAACTTCTTCAATTTCATGAAGCAGTCTCAGGAGCAAGATTTCATGCTGCATATTTTAGACCAGGCGGTGTTCATCAAGATATGCCTGAAGGAATGGAAGAAAAACTAGGTAAACATTTTGAAACATTACCTAAGTTTATTGATGATCTTGAGAGCCTTTTAACAAACAACAGAATTTTAAGGCAAAGGTCTGTTGATATTGGTGTAATCTCTAAGGATGAAGCAATAGAATGGGGATGTACCGGGCCTGTTTTAAGAAGTGCAGGAGTACCATGGGACTTAAGACGTTCTCAGCCTTATGATGCTTACGATAAAGTAGAGTTTGAAATCCCAGTTGGTAAAAAAGGAGATTGTTTTGACAGATATCTAGTTCGTATAGAGGAAATGAGACAAAGCATTTCAATAATTCAACAATGTTTAAAGCAGATTAAATCAGGTGAAATTTCTGTAATTGATAATAAAATTACGCCCCCTAAAAGAAGTGAAATGAAACATTCTATGGAATCACTTATTCATCATTTCAAATTATTTACTGAAGGTTATAGAGTTCCAGAAGGTGAAACTTATAATGCGGTTGAAGCACCTAAAGGTGAATTCGGTGTTTTTTTAGTATCTGATGGCTCAAGTAAACCATATAGATGTAAAATAAGAGCGCCGGGTTTTGCACATTTACAAACTCTGGATTTCTTATCTCAAGGACATTTAATGGCTGATATTGCAGCTATTCTTGGAAGTCTTGATATAGTATTTGGAGAAATTGATAGATGAAACATCCAGGGATGACAAATAAAGTTTATAATATTTCTAATGATGTTTTTAATTGGTCTGAAGATAATTTTAATAGAGTTTCTGAAATTATAAAAAAATATCCCAATTCTAGGCAGCAAAGTGCAGTAATACCACTGTTAGATCTGGCTCAGAGACAAAATGCTGGATGGTTAAGTAAGACTGCTATTGAAAAAGTCGCTGAGACCCTAAGCATGTCTTATATCCGTGTTTTAGAAGTTGCTACTTTTTATTCAATGTTTAATCTCGAACCTGTTGGAGAAAATTTTGTTCAAATTTGTAGAACAACTCCATGCTGGCTGAGAGGAAGTGATAAACTTACAAAAGTTGCTAAAGAAGTATCTAACTCAAAACTTGGTGAAACATCAATTGATAATAAATTCACTATTGTTGAAGTTGAATGTCTAGGAGCATGTTGTAACGCTCCAATGGTTCAAATTAATGATGATTACTATGAAGATCTTGATGAGGATAATTTTAGAAAAATATTAATTGATTTAAAAAATAACAAATCAATCAATAAAGGTTCGCAAATTGGAAGGCAAACATCTCATCCAAAAAGAGGTAATGATGCTTAAAGAAGAAGATAAGATTTTTAAAAACTTATATGGTTTTGAAGACTGGTCTTTAAAAGGGGCTATGCAAAGAGGTGTATGGTCAAATACAAAAGAAATTATCGAAAAAGGATCTGATTTTATTGTTGAAGAAATTAAAAGTAGTCAATTACGTGGAAGAGGAGGTGCTGGATTTCCTGCAGGATTGAAATGGTCTTTCATGCCTAAAGACTCAGGCAAACCTCATTACTTAGTAGTAAACGCAGATGAGTCAGAACCAGGAACATGTAAAGATAGAGAGATCATGAGAAATGATCCTCACTTACTATTAGAGGGGTGTTTAGTTGCGGGCTTTGCCATGCACGCGAATGCTTGCTATATTTACATAAGAGGAGAATATTATAGTGAAGCTTCTAATTTACAAAAGGCGATTGATGAAGCTTATGCTAACAATCTAATTGGTAAAAATGCTTGTGGAAGTAATTGGGATTATGACATTTATTTGCATAGAGGTGCAGGAGCATACATTTGTGGAGAAGAGACTGCACTTCTTGAAAGTCTAGAGGGTAAAAAAGGACAACCAAGATTAAAACCACCATTTCCAGCTGGAGCAGGACTCTATGGATGCCCAACTACAGTTACAAATGTTGAAACAATTGCAGTTGCTCCAACTATTATTAGAAAAGGTGCTTCATGGTTTAATTCTCTTGGAAGAGAAAATAACACAGGTACGAAAATTTTTAGTATTTCGGGTCATGTAAATAACCCTTGTAATGTTGAAGAAGAAATGGGTATCGGATTAAAAGAGTTAATCGAAACTCATGCTGGTGGTGTTATAGGAGGATGGGATAATTTATTAGCTGTAATTCCTGGTGGAGCTAGCGTACCTTTAATTCCAAAATCAATTTGCGATACTGTGAAAATGGACTTTGATAGTTTGAAGGAAGTGCAAAGCGGTCTTGGTACTGCAGCGGTAATAGTAATGAATAAATCTACAGACATTGTTGATGCAATTTGTAGACTGTCACATTTTTATAAACACGAAAGTTGTGGTCAATGTACACCATGTAGAGAAGGAACTGGATGGATGTTTAGAATGATGGAGAAAATGGTTAAAGGTGATGCTAAAGTAAATGATATTGATAAACTTTTAGATGTAACAAAGCAAATAGAAGGGCATACAATATGCGCACTAGGGGATGCTGCTGCTTGGCCTATTCAAGGTTTAATGAGACATTTTCGACCAGAAGTTGAGAGAAGAATTAAAGAATATAGAATAAGTGAGGTTGCATAATGCCAACCATTACAATTGATAATAAAAAAGTTGAATTTGAAAATGGAATGACAGTGATGCAAGCATGTGAGCTTGCTGGAGCTGAGATACCTAGATTTTGTTATCACGAAAAACTTTCTATAGCAGGAAATTGTAGGATGTGCCTTGTTGAAATGGAAAAAGCTCCAAAGCCTATAGCATCTTGTGCAATGCCAGCAGGTGATGGCATGGTAATTAAAACAAACACTGACACAGTTCAAAAAGCAAGAAAAGGTGTGATGGAATTTCTTTTAATAAACCATCCCCTGGATTGTCCAATTTGTGACCAAGGCGGAGAGTGTGATCTGCAAGATCAGGCGTTGCATTATGGTTTTGATAAATCAAGATATGAAGAAAATAAGCGTGCAGTAAAAAATAAACATATGGGCCCATTAGTCAGTACTATAATGACTAGATGTATTCATTGTACAAGATGTGTGAGATTTTCAACTGAAGTTGCTGGTGTAGATGATTTGGGATTACTTGGTAGAGGCGAGAATGCTGAAATAACTACTTATTTAGAGAAAACAATTGACTCTGAATTGTCAGGTAATGTTATTGATTTGTGTCCAGTTGGAGCACTAACAAGTAAGCCTTATGCTTTTAAGTCAAGACCATGGGAGTTAACTAAAACTGAAACACATGATGTGCTAGATGGAGTGGGCTCAAGTATAAGAGTTGATACACGTGGAAAGCAAGTTTTAAGAGTTTTGCCTCGCATTAATGAAGATACAAATGAAGAATGGATCAATGATAAAACAAGATTTGCGATAGATGGTTTATCAAGACAAAGATTAGATAAAGTATACATAAAAAATGAAAATAAACTAAATGTGGTTGATTGGGACACAGCTTTAAACAAAATAAAAGATGAATTAGAAAAAAGAGGAAAAGAAAAAACAATTACATTATCAGGTAAATTTACTGATGCTGAAACAATTATTGCATCAAAACTTTTTTTAGATGGTTTAGGTTCGAGCCTATATGATTGCAGATTTGACAATGCCCAGATTATTCATAATGAAAGTGAAAGTTATAAATTTAATTCTTCAATTCAAGAAATCGAAAATGCTGACGCAATTTTACTAGTTGGCTCAAATCCTAGATGGGAAGCAAGTGTACTTAATGCAAGAATTCGAAAAGCATACATAAATAATAATTGTAAAGTGGGGGTTATTGGTCCAGACCTTGATCTTAATTATCGTTACACAAAAATCTCTAATTCTTTAAGCGGATTAAATGACATTAAGGAAAATAAATCTGAATTTTCAAATATTTTTCATAATTCAAAAAATCCATTAATTATTATCGGAACATCAGCTATCAATAACAGTGAGGGAGCTTCTGTTTTAAAGTTATGCGCAGACATCGCAAAAAAATTACCTAATTATTCTAATACATTTAACCCACTGAATATATTAAATCAGGATATCTCAAGAGTAGGCTCATTGGAGTTAGGTTTTGTAAATAAATATTTTGATAAGAATTTTGAAGAAAACTTAAAAGAAAATATTAAAACTAATAAGCCCGTTATCTTTTTATTAGGACTAGATGAAATCGACCCAAAAAATCTAGAGCAAGCATTTGTTGTATATATTGGCCACCATGGTGACTTGAACGCCCAACATGCTGATATTATATTACCATCTCCAGCTTACACTGAAAAAACTTCTACTTTCATGAACATTGAGGGACGAGTAATACAAACATCGAGATGTCATAACCCGCTTGGTGAAGCAAAAGAAGAATGGAAAATATTTAGGGTTCTTAGTGATCTTATGAATTGTGATTTACAATTTAATAACCTTAATGATGTAAGAAAACATCTTGTTGATAATAATAAAAATTTCCTTCAAATTCTAGAATGTAATAATACATCAAATTTATCTTTTGCATCACCTGAAGTAATTACTGAACATACTATTGAATATAACATCAGCAATTTTTACATGAATGACTCTATTTCCCGTTCTTCAGAAACTATGGCAAATTGTACAAATGAAATTCTCAATAAAACAAAAAAAGCTTCATGAATAGTTTTTCATATTTAAATGATTTAATAATTCCTGGTGGAATTATTATTGCTCAAATAATGGCAGTATTGATGCCAGTTCTAATTTCAGTTGCATTTTTAGTATATGCTGAAAGAAAAGTTCTCGCTCTTATTCAGCTGCGTCGCGGCCCAAATGTGGTGGGTCCCTTTGGCATCCTTCAAAGTTTTGCTGATGCTCTAAAATTATTAACTAAAGAAAATATTGTTCCAGCTAATTCTAATAAAATTGTTTTTTTATTAGCACCCATCATTACAATGGTGCTCAGTTTAGCAGGCTGGGCCGTTATACCTTTTGCTCCAAATTGGGTGATAGCAGATATTAATGTGGGAATAATGTATCTCTTTGCTGTATCATCACTTGGTGTTTATGGAATAATTATGGCTGGATGGGCTAGTAACTCACAGTATCCTTTTCTTGGTGCATTACGGTCAGCAGCTCAAATGGTATCATATGAAGTGTCAATTGGTTTTGTTATTATTACTGTATTACTTTGTGTAGGATCTCTTAACTTATCAAAAATAGTTGAAGCACAAGAAACAGTATGGTTTGCAATTCCTCTACTTCCAATGTTTGTCGTTTTTTTTATTTCAGCTCTGGCAGAGACAAATAGATTACCTTTTGACTTACCTGAGGATGAGTCAACTCTTGTTGCTGGATTTTTTACTGAGTATTCATCTGCTTCTTTTGTATTATTTTTTCTTGGTGAGTATGCAAGCATGATCTTGATGAGTTCAATGACAGTAATATTATTTATGGGAGGTTGGTTACCACCGTTTGATATATTTCCATTAAATGCAGTACCAGGAGTAATATGGTTTGTAATTAAGGTTATATTTATCTTATTTTTGTTTATATGGGTTCGAGGAACTTTTCCTAGATATAGATATGATCAATTAATGAGACTTGGCTGGAAGATATTTTTACCACTATCATTATTATGGGTAGTTTTAACAGCAGGTTTTTTAATTGTATTTGATATGGTGCCAAACTCTTTATGATAAAATATATTAAATCATTTACACTTTTTGAGTTGTTGCAAGGAATGTTTTTAACTTTGAAATATATGTTCAAAGCAAAGGTAACAATAAATTATCCTCATGAAAAAGGCCCTCTCAGTCCTAGGTTCAGAGGTGAACACGCATTAAGAAGATATCCCAGCGGTGAAGAAAGATGTATTGCATGTAAATTATGTGAAGCGGTTTGTCCTGCGCAAGCTATTACAATCGAAGCTGAGCCAAGAGAGGATGGAAGTAGAAGAACTACTAGATACGACATTGATATGAGTAAATGTATTTATTGTGGGTTGTGTCAGGAGTCATGTCCTGTCGATGCAATTGTTGAAGGTCCAAATTTTGAATTTGCAACAGAAACAAGAGAAGAATTGATGTACACAAAAGAAAAACTTCTTGAAAATGGAGATAGGTGGGAACAAGAGATTGCTCAAAATATTTATTTAGATAGGAAATATCGTTAATGTATTTGTATTCAATTACATTTTATATTTTTTCACTTGTTGCGGTTTTATCAGCTTTAATGGTTATAAGTGCACGTAATCCAGTCCATTCTGTTTTGTTTTTAATTTTGAGTTTTGTCAATGCATCAGGATTGTTTGTTTTATTAGGCGCAGAATTTTTGGCAATGATTTTAGTAGTTGTATATGTCGGGGCTGTTGCTGTACTTTTTTTGTTTGTTGTAATGATGTTAGATATAAACTTTGTTAAATTAAGAGAAGGCTTTCTTCAATATTTACCTTTTGGGGCTCTGTTAGGGATTGTTCTTATTGTAGAGTTAGGAATTTTATTTCTTACAAAATCGTTCTCCGAAAATTCTCTTTCACAGTTCGTGCAGTCACCTCAAATTAATGAAGTTGAAAACACTAAATTAATTGGTCAAGTTTTATATACAGATTATTTTTACTTATTTCAAATTAGTGGCCTGATTCTTTTAGTGGCAATGGTGGGATCCATAACACTTACATTAAGAGATAGAGGGCAGGTCAAAAGGCAAAACATCTCTTCTCAAAATTTTATTGATGCAAAGAATGCTATAGAAAAGAAAAAAATTAAATTGGGTGAGGGTATTTAATGATTTATCTGGAACATTATTTATTTCTTGCGGCTATAATTTTTACAATTGGGGTTCTGGGAATTTTTTTAAATAAAAAAAATGTCATAATTATTTTAATGTCTATTGAATTAATCTTGTTATCGGTAAACATAAACCTAATTTCTTTTTCTGTTTTCTTGAATGATATTTCAGGTCAAATTTTTGCAATGTTAACATTAACTGTTGCTGCGGCGGAAGCTGCAATTGGATTAGCAATTCTTGTTGTGTTTTATAGAAACTTAGGATCAATCGAAGTAAATAAAATTAATAAATTAAAAGGATAAACTTTATTTATGGCCCAATTAATTGTTTTTCTTCCTTTAATAGGTTTTTTATTTTGTTTTTTCCTCGGCAAAAAATTTAACTTTAAAGTATCACAAATCTTAACAACATCGCTGCTATTCTTATCTGCAATCCTATCCTGGATTTTATTTTTCTCCTATATTGGAGAAAGAGAAACTCAAATAATTCATATTTTCAACTGGTTCACATCAGGTAATTTTATTGTTGATTGGTCTATTCGATTGGACTCACTCACAACCACAATGTTTGTAGTGGTATGTAGTGTATCAGCTTGTGTGCATCTTTACTCTATTGGATACATGAGTGATGACCCATCAAAAGAGAGGTTTATGGGATATTTAAGTCTTTTCACTTTCTTTATGTTGATGTTAGTCTCTAGTAACAATTTGCTGCAAATGTTTTTTGGCTGGGAAGGAGTAGGTCTAGCTTCATATTTACTAATAGGTTTTTGGTATCATAAACCAACTGCTAACAATGCTGCAATAAAGGCTTTTCTTGTTAATAGGGTAGGAGATTTTGGATATGCCTTGGGTATAGCAGGTGTTTTTTATATTTTTGGATCTATTGAGTTTAGTGTTATCTTCGATAATGCTGAAAATTTTAAGGATCACACCATTCATTTTATAGGTTTAAGTTTCAGTACCATTGATTTGCTTTGCTTTCTTTTATTCATTGGAGCAATGGGTAAATCTGCTCAACTTGGTTTGCATACTTGGTTGCCCGATGCAATGGAGGGCCCAACACCCGTTTCAGCACTTATTCATGCAGCAACAATGGTAACAGCTGGTGTATTTTTAGTAGCTAGAATGAGCCCATTATTTGAATATGCTTTAGTCACAAATTTATTTATTACTTTTATTGGTGCTTCAACTGCCATATTTGCTGCAAGTATTGCACTTACACAAAATGACATTAAAAGAGTTATAGCCTATTCAACTTGTAGCCAATTAGGATATATGTTTTTTGCAGCAGGTCTAGGCGCATACAATGCTTCAATTTTCCATTTGATGACCCATGGTTTTTTTAAGGCATTACTATTTTTATCAGCTGGATCAGTTATTCATGCAATGCATCATGAACAAGATATGCGTAAAATGGGTGGTTTATTCAAAAAAATTCCTTTTACCGGTTCAATGATGTGGATTGGGTCACTTGCAATTATAGGCTTCCCATATTTCTCAGGTTACTACTCAAAAGAAAGCATTTTAGAAAATGCCTACTATTCAAGTTCTTCAATGGCAACCTTTGCTTACATTATTGGAATCTTAACAGCTCTTTTAACAGCCTTTTATTCATGGAGATTATTATTTATGACTTTTCATGGTGAGACAAGATCTGATTTAAAAACCTATGATCATGCTCATGAGTCACCACTTGTAATGACTATTCCTTTGATATTATTGGCTTTTGGATCAATTTTTGCAGGAATATTATTTTCAAATTTCTATATTGGAAAATTACAATATTCTTTCTGGGGAGACTCCATAATTCTACATGACGGTAAACATTATTATTTGCCTTTTATTCAAACTTTGATTGTTAAAAGTTCAGTAGCAATTGGTGTTATGTTAGCAGCGTTGATCTATTTCTACAGAAATCATTTATCTAAAAATTTAGCACATAATTTAGATCCCCTTTATTCTATTTCGTACAACAAGTGGTATGTTGATGAACTTTATCATTCAATTTTTATTAGACCATATTTCTATCTTGCTAATTTGTTTTGGAAAAAAGGTGATGAAAAAATTATCGATGGATATGGCCCTAACGGAATTTCAAAAGTAGTATCTATATCTTCGGGTTATTTAAGTCGTTTTCAGTCAGGATATTTATACCATTACGCTTTTGCGATGTTGGGTGGTTTAGTAATAATTTTAACATGGTTTATATATTATTAAATGACAGAAATGCCTTTATTATCATTAACAATTTTTTTACCTTTATTGGGCGCTTTAGTTATTCTTTTAATTAAAGAAGATGAAAACTCTGTAAACAATATCAAAAAAGTTGCTTTATGGACATCGATAGGAGTTTTTCTTTTAAGCTTATTAATATGGCTTCAGTTTGATAATAATAACGGAAGTTATCAGTTTGAAGAAAAGTTTAGATGGTTCAATGATTTTAATTTTTCTTATCACATTGGTATTGATGGCATTTCTCTATTTATGGTGATCTTGAGTACTTTTTTAACACCTCTTTGCATCTTAGCAAGTTGGGAAAGCATCAAAAAAAGAGTTAAAGAATATATGATCGCTTTTTTATTCCTTGAGACGGTAATGATTGGAATGTTTGCCTCTGTTGATATTTTGCTTTTTTATATTTTCTTTGAAGCAGTTTTAATCCCAATGTACCTCATAATTGGCATCTGGGGTGGAGAGAGAAGAATTTACGCATCTTTTAAATTCTTCTTATATACACTGCTAGGATCAGTTCTAATGTTAATAGCTATTGTTGTAATCTATAGGTTAACTGACTCAATGAGCATAGAAACACTGCAAGGAAATTATTTTACTAAAAATATTCAGATTTATTTATGGCTAGCCTTCTTTGCTTCATTTGCTGTTAAAATTCCAATGTGGCCTTTTCATACTTGGTTACCTGACGCGCATGTGGAAGCACCTACAGCTGGCTCTGTTATATTAGCGGGTGTACTGCTAAAAATGGGAGGGTATGGTTTTATAAGATTTTCCTTAGGTATGTTACCAGAGGCTTCTTATTATTTTTCTCCTTTAATAATGACTCTTAGTATAGTTGCAGTTGTGTACACCTCACTTGTTGCTTTAGCGCAAACTGATATAAAAAAATTAATTGCATACTCATCAGTGGCGCACATGGGATTAGTTACTATTGGAATATTTCTAGTTAATTCCCAGGGCTTAGAAGGAGCAATGATACAAATGATAAGTCACGGAGTTGTATCGGGAGCTCTATTTTTATGTGTAGGAGTTATATATGACCGCATGCACACTAGAGATATTAATTTTTATGGTGGCTTAGTCAACAGAATGCCAATTTATGCAACAGTCTTTATGATATTTATGCTAGGCTCTGTAGGTCTGCCAGGTACAAGTGGTTTTATTGGAGAATTTTTGGTTATAGTGGGGGCATTTCAATATTCAAGCATTGTTGTCATTGGCGCCGCAACAGGTATTGTTCTCTCAGCAGTTTATATGTTGTATTTATACAAGCGAATTATTTTTGGTGTAATGACTAATGAAAAATTGACTGAGATATTAGATTTGGATAACAGAGAAAAAATTATCCTAATACCTCTAGCGATTGCTGTCATATTTATTGGAATTTTTCCAAATATTTTTATTGAACCTATGAGACTACCAATAGAGTCAATTATATCTAACTATGAGTCTGCAAATGCTAAATAATTTAATGCATATCCTTTTTGTTCCAGAAGTCACTTTGGCTATTCTTGCTGTTGCGTGTTTGATGTATGGATTGTTTTCAAAAAATAATTCTTTCAATAAAGCTACTAACTTTGCAACACTATCATTGTTATTTGTAACTGTATTAATCTTTTTTGACTTTTCTACAAACTTTGCCTTATTTGATAGTTTTTTTTCAAATACACAATTTACAAAATTTTTTAAAATTCTAACAACCTTAGGTGCGGCAATATCTTTAATTATTTCTAAAAACTATTTCATTGATAGCAAAATTAACAAATTTGAAATACCAACTTTACTTTTATTTTCCACTTTGGGCATGTTGATAATGATAAGCTCAAAAAATTTAATGATTATGTATTTAGCAATAGAACTACAGAGCTTATCTCTCTATGTTGTAGCTTCTATCAAAAGAAATTCAATAGAGTCTGCTGAGTCGGGAGTAAAATATTTTATTTTAGGAGCTTTATCTTCAGGAATTCTACTTTATGGCTTTTCTTTAGTTTACGGATTTACTGGTCATACATCTTTTGAAGGTATCACTAATTCTTTGGTTGAAATAGATAACCTTCCTATTGGATTAATCTTTGGATTAGTTTTTGTATTAGTTGGTCTTGCATTTAAAGTATCTGCTGTACCTTTTCATATGTGGACACCAGATGTTTATGAAGGAGCCCCAACTTCAATCACAGCATTTTTTGCCATTGTTCCAAAACTTGCTGCAATCGCATTAATATTTAGATTTTGTCTTGAGCCATTCGGTAAATTTTATTTTGAATGGACTCAAGTTATATTCTTTTTGTCCATTGCTTCAATGTTTCTGGGGGCTATCGCAGCAATTGCACAAAAAAATCTTAAAAGACTACTTGCTTATAGTTCCATAGGTCATGTAGGATATGTATTAATTGCTTTGGTTTCTGCTAGTGATCAAGGTTTAAAAAGTGCCTCGATTTATATGTTTATTTATCTAGTTATGAACATTGCAGTGTTTTCAATTATCTTGTCATTAAAAAAATCAGATGCCTATGTTGAAAAAATAAGTTCGCTAAGTGGTTTAAGTAAATCAAACCCTGTTATTAGTGCATCTTTAGCAATAATAATGTTATCAATGGCTGGAATTCCGCCATTTATTGGCTTTTTTGGAAAATTGTATGTATTTATTGCAGCTATTGAAAGTCAATTGTACATATTAGCTGTGCTAGGGGTACTAGCTAGTGTAATTTCGGCATTTTATTATCTAAGAATTATTAAGGGTATGTATTTTGATGAATCAGATGACAATCAAACTTTTGAATTTACAATAAGCTCAGAGTCTAAAGTGATATTATCTATCTTAATGATATTAATTACATTTTTTATACTTTATCCTTCACTTTTAACTGATGTTGTTTCAAGTATATCTCTTTAATTTAGATTAGTGTCATTACCTATTAAAATAGAAAACTTTTTATTGGAACAAAATACAGATTTAATTCATTTAGAAACTGTTGGGTCCACAATGAAAGAAATAAAAAAGCATATTGGAGATAAAAATATTTGCTTAATTGCTGATGAACAAACAGAAGGTATAGGTAGAAGAGGTAATCAATGGGTCAGCCCCAAAGGCAATATTTATTTATCTTTTTTATTTAAGTACAACTTATCAATTGAACATCATTTCTTGTTTACTGCAGTTACTGCCAATTCAATTATTTTATGCTTAAATAATTATATAAATGAAAATATTAATATAAAATGGCCAAACGATATCATCATTAATGATTGTAAAATTGCGGGAATTATGACTGATATAATAGAACTTAAAGGTATTAAGTATATAATTATAGGGATTGGTATTAATATAGCATCTTCTCCAAAACTTAGTGATTACAAAACATGTTGTGTAAATAATTTTAATTCTAATCTCAAATATGAAGAATTGCTTTTAAATTTTTTTCAGACTTTTTTCTCTGAATACGAAATGATTATTAATAATGAACAGAGTAATATTATTAATAAATTTAGAGATAATATGAAAGATTTAAATAGAAAGAAAACAATTGTGCTTCCTAATGGAAAAAAAGAAATAGTTTTTTTAAAAAATTTAAATTTAGATGGATCTCTTCTTATAGAAAAAGAGGGTAAGCAAGAAAGTATTTTTTCAGCAAGGATTACAGATGATTTTAATTGATGTAGGTAATACTAATATTGTTTTTGCTGCAAGTGCAAATAATTTATTGAAAAAAATAAAAAGAATAAAAACTAATGACGATAATAAAAAATTAAAAAACTTAATTAACAAAATAATAATAGATTTTGCCTCAACTAATAAACTTGATAATCACAATGTTGCAATTATTTCTTCTGTTGTGCCTAATTTAAATTTACTAATTAAAAATATTTTAAAAAAACACTCAATTAAAGGTTATGTAATTACGTCTAAGGATATATTGCCCTTCCTCAGGATTAAATATAATTTAAAAGAGATTGGGGCTGATAGGCTAGCTAATTCAATAGCGATTATAAAAAATAAAATCACAAATAGTATTGTTATAGATTTTGGAACGGCTACAACTTTTGAAGTAATCAAAAATAAAATTTTTTTAGGAGGAATAATTTTTCCAGGAATTAATTTGTCAAAAGAAACTCTTGTTAAAGAGGCATCATTGTTGAAAAATACTGAGATTGCTAAAACAAATAAAATAGTAGCTAATAATACTCAAAAATCAATTCAATCAGGTTTTTACTGGGGATACTTATTAGCAATTAATGGTCTAATAAAAAACATCTCCATCGAAAATAAATTTAAACCAAAAATCATTCTTACTGGAGGGCTAGCAAATATATTTAAAAATGATATTAAGCCCAAACCTATAATAAAGCCTAATTTAACTCTAGAGGGTCTTCAAATTATTGGATCAAGTCATTATGCTAAAAAAAAATAATAATTTACAAATATACAAAAAGGGTCTTTATTTTTTATCCCTAGGAGGAATAGGGGAAATTGGCGCAAACTGTTATCTTTATTGTTGTGATGACAAATGGATTATGATTGATTTGGGATTATCTTTTGCTGATGAGCAATTTCCAGGGGTTGATCTTTTAGTACCAAAAATAAACTTTATTGAAGATATAAAAGATAATCTTGAGGCAATTATTATTAGTCATGGACATGAAGATCATGCGGGAGCCGTTGCATATTTAGCAGATAAAATTGATTGTCCAGTTTATGCTTCAAGTTTCCCAAAGCTTCTCATTGAAAATAGATTAAAAGAATTTGGGAAATTAGACTCAGTTAATTTGATAGAGTTAGACTCAAATAAAAATTTGTCATTAGAAAATTTTAATTTGAAATTTATAGATACCACTCATTCTATACCTCAGCCGCAAGCAATTGTTATTGAAACCAAGTATGGCAACTTATTGCATACTGCAGATTGGAAAATAGATAACAAACCAACTTTAGGTAAAGGATTTAATAAAAACAATTTTGTTGAATTAGGTAATCAGGGGGTATTAGCTTTAATTGGTGACTCCACTAATGCAGATGTTCCTGGCTTTTCTTCCTCTGAGGAGGAAGTAAGAGATGAGTTAAAAAATGTTTTCTCAAGATATATCAATAGAATTGTTGTTACATGCTTTTCTTCAAACATAGCTCGTATTATTAATATTGTTAATGCAGCAAAGAAAAATAATAGAAAAATTGCTTTAATTGGTAGAAGTATGAAAAAAAATATTGAAGCAGCTGTAAAATCAAATTTAATTGAAGATGTAGATATTTTTATATCCGAGGAGGAAGCCTCACTTATACCAAAAGAAAATCTTGTTATAATATGTACAGGGAGTCAAGGTGAGAAAAGATCAGCTTTGTATAGAATTGCTTATAATTCTCATCGAAATATTCATTTAGAAAAAGATGATGTTGTTATATTTAGCTCTAGAGATATACCTGGTAATGAAAAATCAATAAATGCACTTAAAAATTTACTAATTAGGCAAAAGGTTGAAATTATTACTGCTGATGATGATCTAGTTCATGTATCTGGCCATGGTCATGCTGAAGAAATTAAGCAAATGTATAACTGGACAAAGCCCTTTATTTCTATTCCTGTTCATGGGGAACCTATGCATTTAGAGTCACACAAAAAAATTTCAGAAGCTTCTCAAGTTCCGATAACAAAAATTCTCCAAAATGGAAAATGTCTTAAAATAGCACCTGGGGATTGCACAATAGTTGATGATATTGACACTGGAAAATTAATTGTGGAGGGCAAATATCTTTATGATTCTGAATCTGATTTTATTAGAGATAGAAGAAAATACTCTTATGAAGGAATAGCTATGCTATCGCTAGTTATTAATGATGACCAATCAATTGATCAAAATATACAGTTAAGTTTTATTGGTCTTCCATACGAGGAAATAGATTTAGTGAAGCATGAATTTAAGTCAGAATTTATAGAAAAATACCTCAAATTAAGCCACGAACAAAAAACTTTAGATCAAAATGTCATTGAGCTGATTAAAAAAAGTTTAAAATTTGTTCTTAAAAATATTTTGCAAAAAAAACCAGAAATTAAAATTCATTTAATCAGGAAGTAATGCAAATATTTTCCTATTTTTTATTTTTCGTTGTAATTTGGTGGGTATTATTTTTTATTTTCTTACCTATTAAAAACGAAACGCCAAAAGAATGGCAGAGTGGTAATGCAAATAGTGCGCCAATTAAAAGCTATCTTTTAATAAAAGTAATAATTACATCAGTTTTATCTTTTCTTATTTTAATTACTTTAATATACTTTGGCTTAGATTTAGCTTTTTTGTTTAAACAATGAAATACTCAGAATTTTTTATTCCAACTGTAAAGGACGTACCAAGTGATGCTGAGATAATTTCTCATCAACTTATGATAAAGGCAGGAATGATAAAGCAATCAAGTGCTGGTATTTATTCTTGGTTACCACTTGGCTATAAAGTTCTAAAAAATATTGAACAAATTGTTCGAGAAGAGCAAGATAAAGCAGGTGCCAACGAAATGCTAATGCCCACAATACAATCTGCTGATTTGTGGGTTAAGTCTGGCAGATACGATGATTATGGTAAAGAAATGCTTAGAATTAAAGATAGAAGTGGCAGAGAGATGCTATATGGACCAACTAACGAAGAATTAATAACTGATATTTTTCAATCATATGTAACTTCTTATAAAGAATTGCCAAAAAATTTATACCATATTCAATGGAAATTCAGAGATGAAGTAAGACCACGTTTTGGCGTTATGAGGGGCAGAGAATTTTTAATGAAAGATAATTATTCTTTTGATTTAAATGAAGAGGAAGCAAAGATTTCATATAACAATATGTTTAAAGCATATATTAAAACTTTTCTAAGAATGGGGTTAACTCCAATTTCTTTAAGAGCTGAAACGGGTCCGATTGGTGGAAATCTAAGTCATGAGTTTCAAATATTAGCAAATACGGGTGAAAGCACTTTATATTATGATAAAGAATTGGAAAGCTTAGATCCTGAGAGTCTTGATCCCGACAAATTACAATCTTATTATGCTGCAGTAGATGAGCAACATGATGACACTAGCTGCCCAATTAATAAAGACGATTTGAAAATATCAAAAGGAATTGAAGTTGGCCATATATTTTATTTTGGGACAAAATATTCTGAGAAATTAAATGCTTTTGTTCAGGATAAAAATGGAAAAAGAGTTCCAGTTCACATGGGCTCTTATGGTATTGGAGTTTCAAGATTAGTGGGTGCTTTAATTGAGGCAAATCATGATGAGAAAGGTATAAAATGGCCAAAATCTGTAGCGCCTTTTAAGTTAAGTGTTGTAAATTTAATGCCAGATGATCAAAATTGTACCACAATAGCAGAGGATTATTATTCTAATTTTATGAGTCAGAATATAGATACATTATTTGATGATCGAGATTGTAGTATTGGAAAAAAATTATCTGATAATGATTTAATTGGAACCCCATTCCAAATTGTAATTGGTAAAAGAGACATATCACAAGGTTTGGTAGAAGTTAAAGATAGGTTATTGGATACATCTGAAAAAATTAAAATTGAAGATGTTAAGAGAGTTGTTTTACAAAAACTAAATTCTTGATGTTATCCAGATCAGAGATTTTAATTACAAAACGTTTTTTATTCTCAAAAAAAACAGAAGGTTATGTTTCGATTTTTTCCTGGTTTTCAATCGTTGGTATATCTTTGGGGGTTGCAGCAATAATTATTGTAATGTCTGTAATGAATGGTTTTCGATCTAATCTGATAGAAAGGCTTATAGGTGTAAATTCTCACATTAATATTTATTCAATTAATGAAAAAATAGAAATTGAAAAAATAGAAAAAATAAAAAAACAATTAAATCCTAAAAATTATAAAGAAGTTTTTTCTTCAATTGAAACACAAGGCTTAATTATAAGTGACAATACTTCTAAAGGAGTAATAATGAGAGCCTATGAAAAAATTAGTACAGAACATTATTTGTATCAAAGAATTATTAGTAAAAAAATTGCTGAAATTGGTTTCAACAGAATCATTATCGGTGATGCTCTAGCGAAAGAACTAAACTTAAAAATAGGTGATGAAATTAAAATAGCTATTCCAAAAACTGATAGATCATTACTTGGCAACATTCCAAGGTTTAAAACTTTAAAGATTGATGGAATATTTGATTTTGGAATGTATGAGTACGACTCTAATCTTGTTTTTATATCTTTAGAACTTGCCAGGAAATTGCTTTTGTTTGAAGAAGGCGTGTTTAATAGACTCGAATTTTATTTATATGATCCATTAGAAGTTAATAATTTCAAGACAATTATTAATTCTTCTATTAAAGAAAATGATCTAAATTTGTATCAATTAACTTGGATTGATAGAAACTCATCATTAATGAATGCTCTAAAGGTAGAAAAAAATGTAATGTTTTTAATTTTGGCGTTAATTGTGATTGTCGCTTCTATGAATATAATTTCAGGATTAATTATTTATGTTAAAGAAAAAAATAAAGACATAGCAATTTTGAAAACATTAGGTTTTAGTAATTATAGTCTTTTAAAAATTTTTTTTTCAATCGGACTTACTATAGGTTTAATTGGTACAATTTCAGGGACATTACTTGGCATAATTGTCACTGAGAATTTATTAATAATACAAAACTTTCTAGAAAAACTACTTGATACAGAGCTTTTTTCTGAAGAAATATATTTTTTATCAACACTTCCTTCAGATATAAAATATGAAGAAGTTTTATTTGTATTTATTATATCTCTAATAATAACTATTTTATCGACAATATTTCCGGCAATTAGAGCTTCTAATATTGATCCAATTGTTTCGTTAAAAAATGAGTAATTTTATAGAAATCAAAAATTTAAAAAAAACATTTAACATATCAAGTAATAATCAATTGTTATTATTTGAAAATTTAAATTTGAACATTTCCAAAAACAGTACAACTTCTATAATAGGACCATCTGGATGTGGAAAGTCTACACTTCTAAATATTGTTGGTCTTCTTGACTCTAGTTTTCACGGAGAATATTTTTTTGATGGTATTTTAATTAATAATATTAATAAGAGTAAGTTAAACGAAATTAAAAATTTAAAAATTGGATTTGTCCATCAGTTTTTTCATTTAATTCCTGAATTAAGTGTAATGGAGAACATCATATTACCAGCTTTGATCAAAAAAGATAAAATTTCTGATATAAATAATGATGCTGACAACTTATTAAAAGTTTTTGAAATTTTTGATAAAAAAAATATGAAACCTAATAAGTTATCAGGTGGCGAACAACAAAGAGTAGCTATTGCAAGATCACTTATAAATAAACCAAGTATAATTTTAGCAGATGAAATGACTGGTAACTTAGATGAAAAAACATCTGATGAAATAATTAAATTTTTTTTAAAATTTGTGGCGAATCATCAAATATCTCTAATGTATGTAACGCATAATCAAAAATATGCAGATATGGCAGATATAAAATATGAGCTTAAAAATAAAAATTTAATTGCAAAATGAAAAAACCTTTTATCCACTTAAGATGTTTGTCTTCTTACTCACTTTCTGAAAGCACTCTTAAAATACAAAAGTTAGTCCAAGTAGCAAAAAAAAATAATATGCCTGCACTCGCTATTACCGACAATAACAATATGTTTGGAGTATTTGAATTTGCTCAAGAATGCATAAAAAATAATATTCAGCCGATAATTGGTACGTCAATAAACTTAGTTGATGTCCAGAGTAAAAATAAAGTTTCTCAATTATCTTTTTTAGTAAAAAACGAAAGAGGATATAAAAACTTAATTCATTTAAGCTCTTTATCTTATTTAAATAAAGGTAGTGATGTGGGTATTTCCATCAGTGATCTTGAAGGCTATAGTGATGGACTGTTTTGTTTTTTAGGTGGTGAGTTTAATCCTTTATTAATTCTTCATAATCAGAATAAAAAAAATGATGATTTAATTAAAAAATTACAGCAATTATTTAAAAACAATCTTTTTCTTGAGTTGCAAAGAATTAGTGACTCAGAACTAGATGCTTTTGAAGATCAATTAATCAACATATCTAATGAATTCAATATACCATTAATTGGTACTAATAATATTAAGTTTGGTGAAGAAGATGATTTTCAAGCACATGATGCATTATTATGTGTAGCTCAAAAGACAACTATAAATAGTGGGAGCAGAAAAACTTCCAATAATCAAATAGCCTTTAAGAGCAGTCAACAAATGATTGAGCTATTTTCTGATGTTCCTGAAATTGTTGAAAACAACTTTAATATATCAATATCATGTAGCTATTACCCAAAAGAAGTTTTACCAAAATTACCAAAGTTTAAAAATGCTCTAAATCTATCTGAAAAGGAATTATTAGTAAAATTATCTAATAGTGGACTCGAAAAAAGACTAAAGGAAAACAACATTAAAGAAAATAAAAAATATCAAGACAGATTAAACTACGAAATTGATATTATAAATAAAATGGGTTTCGCTGGATATTTTCTAATTGTTGCAGATTTCGTTAACTGGGCAAAGGATAATGATATACCCGTTGGCCCAGGCAGAGGATCTGGTGCAGGGAGTGTTGCTGCTTGGTCATTAGGTATTACTGATCTAGATCCTATTCAATACAGTTTGTTATTTGAGAGATTTCTAAATCCAGAACGTGTTTCCATGCCTGATTTTGATATAGATTTTTGTCAAATTAGACGAGATGAAGTTATAGAATATGTAAACAAAAAATATGGAAGCGACTCTGTTGCTCATATAATTACTTTTGGAACTTTGGCATCTCGTGCAGCAGTTAGAGACATAGGTAGAGTGTTAGAGGTTCCCTATGGTGAAGTTGACTCATTTGCTAAATTAATACCTTTTAATCCAGGCAGTCCATTAACTTTAGCAGAGTCAATAAAATCTGAGAAATCACTCAGAGATATCATTGAAACAGATGATACTCTTTCAAATGTTGTGGACATAAGTCTTAAATTAGAGGGTGTTCATCGTCATGCTTCCACGCATGCTGCTGGAGTAGTAATAGGGGATACAAATTTAAGTAATATTGTTCCTTTATATAAAGATCCAAATACAGAAACTAATGCAACACAATTTTCAATGAAATATGTTGAAAAGGCAGGTTTGGTAAAGTTTGATTTTTTAGGATTAACTACATTATCAATTATCAATGAGTGCGTGAGTTTAATAAAAAAAGATTTTTCTAATTTTTCACTTCACGATATTCCATTGAACGATGCTAAAACTTTTCAACAATTAAGCAGAGGAAATGCTGTTGGAGTTTTTCAGTTAGAAAGTAATGGAATGAGCAGTGTTTTAAAGCAATTGCAGCCAGATAAATTTGAAGAAATCATTGCAGTTGTAGCTCTTTTTAGACCAGGTCCCATGGATAACATTCCTTCTTTTTGCAACCGCAAACATGGCAGAGAGGAAATAAACTATATTCACCCAATGTTAAAAGATGTCTTAAAAGAGACTTACGGTATTATTGTTTATCAAGAACAAGTAATGGAGATAGCACAAGTCCTATCTAACTATTCTCTAGGTGAGGCTGATTTATTGAGAAGAGCCATGGGTAAAAAAATACAAAAGGAAATGGACGATCAAAAAAATAGATTTATCGAAGGGGCTTTAAAAAATAAAATTAATGAAAAAGAAGCATCCAAAATATTTGATCTCGTTGATAAATTTGCGGGATATGGTTTTAATAAAAGTCATGCTGCGGGTTATGCCTTAATTTCTTATCAAACTGCTTATCTTAAGGCAAACTTTCCTCATGAATTTATGACCGCAACTCTAAACTTTTCTATAGATAGAACTGATAAAATTATTTCATTAAAGCAAGAGTTGGAAAAACTTGAGATACCTTTTCTAAAACCGGATATAAATTTTTCAGAAGAAAAATTTATTATTGAAAAAACCAAATCAAAAAAATCAATTAGATTTGGTTTAAGCGCTATAAAAGGAGTTGGTGCTAAATCTATAAAATCAGTAGTTTCCGAACGAAAAAAGAATGGAAAATTTTCATCAGTTGTTGATTTTTTAAAAAAAGTAGAGGCTGAAGTAATAAATAAAAGACAACTTGAAAAATTAATACAGTCAGGATCATTTGACTCACTTGAAAAAAATAGATCTAAACTGTTTTTTAATGTCCCTCAATTTGTAAACCTCTTTGGCTCAAATAATAATCAAAATAATCAAAATTTACTTTTTGAGGAGCAGGAGATTTCATTTGAAGATAAAAATCTTTTCAATCAGCAGATTCCAGAATGGAATTCCAATGAAACTTTAAAGAACGAGTTAGAAGTTGTAGGTTTTTATTTTAGTGATCATCCTCTAAAACATTACCCTCAAAAGTTTTTTAATTTACTAAATATTAGCTCGTTTAATGATATTGACTTAGATCAAAATTCAAAAAAATTACGTTTATGTGGATCTGTTTTGGATATTAAAGAAAGGTCAAATAAGGATGGCAGAAAATATGCATTTATAACAGTTTCAGAAGTTAACTCACAATATGAATTATCGATATTTAGTGAAAATTTAAACAAATATAGACATTTGTTAAAAGAGGGAAATTTATTAATTTTCGATATTGATATAATTATAAATAATAATGACCCAAGATTAGTTATAAGAAATATAAAGAAGTTAGAAAGTGAATTTAATAATTTAGAAAAAAAAATAGATATTTTTATCGACCCTCTTCAATTAATTGAATACAAGGACTCTCTCTTTGAGCAAGGAAATTCTTTAAAAAGCCAGATATCAATTTTTATTAATATTGATGAAAAATTGATCAATTTTAGCTCAAATAAAAAATATACATTAAAGTCTTTTAAGCAGTTAGATCACCTAAAAAATTCAAAAAAGCTTGATTATAACTTAGATATTTCTTGAAAATTTTAAGTTTTTCATTAATACCCTCTCAAAAAACTAGCACACAGAAAAAACCGGTGTTTTTGTTTCTGTGGAGGTTTAACCGGAGAAAATAATGAATTTACCTAATATTAAAATTGAAGAACTTCTTGAAGCTGGTGTACATTTTGGGCACAATGTAAGAAGATGGAATCCAAAAATGGAAGAATATATTTTTGGAGTTAGAAATAATATACATATTTTTGACTTGAGAATTACAGCTGAGGCTATCAACAATGCTCTTTTGAAGCTTCATGAAACAGTATCAAAATCTGGCAAAATACTTTTTGTTGGAACAAAAAAGCAGTGTGCAGAAATTGTTAAGGAACTGGCATCTTTAAATAATGATTTTTATGTAAACAAAAGATGGCTTGGCGGTACACTGACGAACTGGAAAACTATCTCAAACTCAATTGATAGATTGAATACATTAGAATCAAATCTTAATGATCCAGCTTTCTCAAATAGCATTTCAAAAAAAGAATTACTTCAATTAACAAGAGAAAAAGAAAAACTTCATTTAAATTTAGGAGGTATTAAAGACCTTAATGGTAAGCCTGACTTAATAGTAATTTTTGATGTAATAAAAGATAAGCTAGCTGTTTTAGAGGCAAAAAAATTAAATATCCCTATAATTGGTATTGTAGACACAAACGCTGACCCTGAATTAATTGATTATATTATTCCAGGAAATGATGATGCAATAAGATCAATAAATATCTACAAAAGTTATTTTCAGCAGACTATTGAAGATGCAACTGCATTTCAAGATAAACAAGAAGATAAATTAAGTAAAGGTGAAGAAAATAACAAAAATGATAATCAAAATAAAAATGAGGAACTTTAAATGTCTGATGATTTAAAATTAGTAAAAGAGCTAAGAGATAAGACTGGAGCTGGATTTTTAGATTGTAAAGAAGCCTTAGCTAGCAATGATGGAAATTTAGATAATGCAATTGATTATTTAAGAAAAAAAGGTTTAGCAAAAGCATCTAAAAAATCTTCAAGGGAAGCAAATGAGGGCGCAGTTGGTTTTTTTGAAAACAATAATATTGGTGTACTAATAAAAGTTAATTCTGAAACTGATTTTGCGGCAAAAAGTGATACCTTTTTAGATTTCATAGATTTTTTAGGCAAT
>VMBT01000054.1_pt1 | contig 73435 bp, 81 predicted proteins | sample 4404301 | NCBI WGS metagenome assembly VMBT01 (sample SAMN12238535, study PRJNA552566) | marine metagenome | isolation source: Coastal seawater | place: USA: coastal Georgia, Sapelo Island | collected 2008-08/2009-08 | reverse complement strand
AACCCTCAAAACAAGATGGTTTACAGATCATTTTATTAAAAATAATCCTTCAATAGTTGAAAAAAGAATTAAACAAGTCATTGATACTAATCCGGAAGTTTTTTTAAATGTATTTAAAATTTATGCAGAAACAGAAATGATTACATGGTTAAAAAATATAAATAAACCATGTCTTGTGATGACAGGTGAGAATGATCTAGGCTGCTCTCCAAACCATAATCAAAAAATATCAACACAATTACAAAATTCTCAACTAGTTATTTTACCAAAAGTTAAACATTCAATTTTACTTGAAAATCCAGATACTGTTTCTTCAGAAATATTAAATTTTTTGTTAAACTTATAATTATCATTCAATTAACTTGTTATTGATTGAAAACAATCCAATAGGAATTACTAACTCTTTAGTAATAGTTATTTATTAATTTTAATAATTAATGGTATAAATACATTTGATGGGAAATAACTATGATCAAGGAAGATTAAATTTACCTTTTGTAGGCATATGCACTTTTGGTAAATATCCATATATCAGTGATTGGGATGAGATTAATGCAGATGTAGCAGTTATGGGTGCTCCATTTGATTTTGGTAGTCAATTTCGCACGGGCTCAAGAATGGGTCCAAGAGGTATAAGAGAAGCTTCAACATTATTTTCTTTTGGTCATGCAGGCGCATATGATTTTGAGGATGATGTTACCTATCTTCCTTCAGACTCAACAAGAATTGTAGATATAGGTGATGCAGATATTATTCATACTGATACAACTAAAAGTCATTCAAATATAAAATTTGGAGTTAAAAAAATTTTAGCTGCTAACGCAATCCCAGTTGTCATGGGTGGAGATCATTCGATAAATATTCCTTGTATTGATGCTTTTGAAAATGAAGAGCCTTTTCACTTAATACAAATAGATGCTCATTTAGATTTTGTTGATGAAAGACATGGGGTCAAATATGGTCACGGTAATCCAATGAGGAGAGCTTCAGAAAAAGGATATGTATCTGGGATGACACAAATTGGAATTAGAAATGTCTCATCAACAGCGAAAGAAGGGTATGTGGATGCTAGAGAAAAAGGCTCTAAAATCTTTTCTGTGCGCCATGTAAGACAAATGGGTCTAAATAAAATCTTAGATGAAATACCCAAACGTAAAAGATATTATATTACGATAGATATAGATGCATTTGATCCATCAATTGCATCTGGAACAGGGACACCAAGTCATGGTGGTTTTTATTATTATGAAGTACTTGAATTAATTGATGGAATTATCAAGCAAGGATCAGTAGTTGGCCTAGATCTAGTTGAGGTAGCTCCAGATTATGATGTTACAAATTCAACTTCTACTTTAGCTGCACAATTGTTAATGAATACCATTGGAAGAATTTTACATCATAAAAATAAAAAATAATTTATTTGAATGGGCAAATTAAAAAAATTTTATAATGAAAATGGATATTATCTGCCTATTAATGTTCTGGAAAATGATAAAATAAATTTATCAGCAAAAAAACTTAATGCTCTTCATAATAATCCGCCATCGAACATTAAGCATCCATGGAATTTACAGGCTCATTTGTTGGCTGATTGGATTTATGATTTATGTGTTGCTCCAAAATTATTGGACGCAGTTGAGGAGGTTATAGGTCCAAATATATTAATACAATCTGCAGATATATTTATAAAACCAGCTAACGGAATAAAACATATTAATTGGCATCAAGATGCTAATTATTGGGGACTAGATCCTTATGAACTAGTTACTGGTTGGATTGCTATTACCGATGTGAATTTAGAAAATGGATGTATGAACTATCTTCCTAAATCACATCTTCATCAAAAAATTGAGCATACAGAAACATTTGATAAAAACAGCGACTTAACTAGAGGGCAGGAAATTAATTTGGAAATAAATGATAAAGATGTTGTTCCAGTAATTTTAGAAAAAGGCCAAGCTGCTTTACATCATTGTTTGCTTGCTCATGGCTCTGGTCCTAATAAAACTAATTCTCCAAGAATAGGGATTGCTGTTAGATATTTACCAACACATGTCAAACAAACAAAAGGCCCACCGATTTCTATGATACTTGCAAGAGGCGTAGATGAATATAATAATTTTAGAATGGATGAAAAACCAACTGGTGATTTTGACGATAAGTCAATTGCAGAGCATGACAAAGCGAGCTCTCCTCATGCTGCATCAAACTATGCTACTTCTTAAATTTTCTTTGTAGAGCTGTATTGTAATATTTTTACAACTTCATCTACTGTTTTTGCAACAGCTGAAGCAGAAGCATCAATTTCTTTCAAGGCATGTTGATGCTCATCATTATGCAACACTATCAAACTTTTTGATAGACCTATCGCATAGCCTGCATCAAATGCTGCATTCCATTGCTTATATTTCTCTCCAAAACGAACAATTACAATATCAGATTGTTCTATGGCATTTTTTGTTCTGATTGAATTTATTTTAGCTGATTTATGATCATGCCAAAATTTATTATCTTCTTCACCTAAAATTTTTACACCAACATCATCAGACAATTCATGATTTGTAACGGGAGATAAAAAATCAATAGGTAAATTTAATTGGTTGCATTTTTCAATTATTTCTTCTCTCCAATTTGTATGAATTTCTCCAGATAAATAGACAGTAAGTTCCATAGATTGTTTATAAATTCTAATAATTTATTGTAAATATTTTAATGAAATAAACTTTATGATAAGATTTTATGGTGATTAATAGATTCTCTGTTCCTCCTTTATCAGATTGTACTAAAGTATTAGCGAATGTTGCCTCAGGTAAGAAAATTCCAGATTTAATTTTATCTAATGCAAGGATTTTATCAACTTATACAAATCGTATTTTAGAGGATAAAGAAATTTGGATATCTAATGGAAGAATTGCTTGTGTTAAGGGCAATAATGAAAGTTTAAATATATTTAATAAATCAGATTTAAAGATTTATGATGTTCAAAAGAATATTTTAGCGCCAGGATTAATTGATCCACATATGCATATAGAAAGTAGTATGATGACAGGTTGTGCATATGCTGAAGCAGCACTTTTAAATGGAACAACTACTATATTTTGTGATTCTCATGAAATTGGAAATGTCAGTGACGCAGAAGGTATCGAATGGATGCTTGAAGATTGCAGGCAGGCACCATTATCAATATTTCTAACTTTGCCAAGTACAATACCTGCAACAAATGATACCTTGGAGACGGCAGGGGGCAGTCTTGATGCAATCAAAGCATCTAAATTGTATGATAAATGGCCAGAGATAATTGGTCTTGGTGAAAAAATGGATTTTGTTTCTGTTTGTAATGCTGATGACTTACCTCATTCTATTATTGCAGAGACTTTAAAAAGAAATATGCCAATTAGTGGCCATGTTTTTGGAAGAGAGTTTGTAGCTGCTTACGCGGCAAGCGGAGTGACTGACACTCATGAGGCAGAAGAAAAATTATTTACTAACGATCTACTAGATGCTGGTTTATGGATTTTTTTACGTGGAGGTAATCCTAAAACGCCATGGAACAGCATTAAGGAAGCAATAAAAGTAATTACAGAATTTGAAGCTAGTACTAAAAGAATTTGTGTATGTACTGATGATAGAGATGCTGATGATTTATTTAATTTTGGCCTAGATTGGGTTGTACGACAAGCAAATGATTTAGGTGTAAATAAAACTACTGCATGGTCGATGGGATCCTTACATCCTGCTACAAGATATAACATTGATAGAGATTACGGAGGACTTGGGCATAGCAGAAGAGCTGATATTGTAATGTTAGATGAAAATCTTAAGGTTCTGAATACTTGGTTAGGTGGCCATTTAGCAGTTGAGAATAACAAAATTACTTCCAGCCTAGATGAGCAACTAACTAATCAAAGATATAAATATCCCTCTAAAGCTTACAACACTGTCCATATACCTGACAATATTCAAATGATACCAGATATTCCAAAAGAAAAAGCATTTAAAATTAATGTAATCAGAACGCAATTACCTGGAATTGTTACTTTCAAAGAACAAATACAAATTAATGAATTGAAGACTGACTGGTCTGAGGTTTTGACAAAGCATAATTTATGTCACCTATGTGTGATTGAAAGACATAATAAAGTTGGTGATTTTGCTCATGGTTTTTTAAAAGATTTTAATTTAAAAAAAGGTGCAGTTGCAAGTAGTGTAGGACATGATGCTCATAATATTATCGTGGCTGGATTAAATGCTGAGGATATGCAATGTGCTGTAGATAGAATTAATGAAACTCAGGGGGGAATTGTTATCATTGAAAATAAAAAATTAATTGCAGAAGTTCAATTACCAATAGCAGGTTTATTATCAGATAAAAAAGCTACAGATGTTGCAGATGAGAATATAGAATTTAAAAAATCATGGGTGAAAGCAGGTTGCACTCTACCTTATATGGGTTTTAACCTATTACCTTTATCAGTTATTCCTAATTTTAGAATAACAAACAAAGGACTTGTGGATGTCAATTCTATGGAATTACAACCATTATTTGAATAAAAATATTACTAAGATTAAATAGCTATTCTTAAAATTTATATTTGTAATATTTTTAATTTGTCTTAAAATTTAATTGTGAAAAAAGTTCTCTATGTTCTTCATCAAAAAACATCTGTAGCAGGGGATGTTGGGAATAAATTTAGAGAAAGAGGATATTTGGAAGAAATTGTTCGCCCTCCATTAGGTGATAAACTTCCTACAGATTTGTCAAAGTATTCAGCTATTGTTATTTTTGGTGGACCAATGAGTGTAAATGATGACGATCAGTTTATTAAGGATGAGATAAAGTGGATGAAAAAGGTTATTCAGTCAAAAATACCTTTTTTAGGAATATGTCTTGGGGCGCAAATTCTTGCTAAATATTTAGGATGTGATGTTGTAAAAAATGAAAATGATCTTGCTGAAATAGGCTTTTATGAAATAAAACCCGTTGGAGAAGGAGATCATATTTTTAGAAATCAAAACATTTTTTATCAATTTCATACTGAAGGTTTTGAGGTTCCGCAAGGTTGCCATCTTTTAGCTAGAGGTGATGTATTTAAAAATCAAGCTTTCCGATATGAAAATTGCTATGCTCTACAGTTCCATCCAGAGGTAAATTTGTTTGTTCACCTAAGATGGCTTTTTCTTATATTAATCAAAAAACCAAAAGTTTTGTTCCTCAATGGATCACAAAATTTATTTTATCAACTCTATCTCAGGTTCAAGTATAATAAATCAGTTTCTATTTGGCTTGATTCATTTTTAGATAACTATTTACTTGCTCATAAATAGAAAAATAATTTATAAATATTTGTTTTGTTAAAAATTGAAAATTTATTTTATTGTCCTGTAAAATCTTTATCTTTTAATGAGGCCAATTCATTTAAAATTATTAAGAATAAAGGAATTGAAAATGATAGAATATTTGCATTTGTGCAAAATCAAGAATTGCATGAATTAGAGCATATTATTGAAAATCCAAAATCAAGAAAGTTAAATAATTTTTTGACTCTAAAAAATACTCCAGAATTAAATAAATTAAATTTTATTTATAGTAATGAAAAATTAACCTTGAGAGACAGCACAAAAGAAATAATTTCGATTAATCCACACACAAACAGTGATCAAATTTTAATTGCAAATACAATTAAAGACTTAATTAAAAAAGATAAGAAAATTAATTTTTTGGTAGATAAAAAAAATCCTTTTTTTGATACAATGCCTGATAACTCAATCTCGTTAATAAATAAAGATAGTATCAAAGACTTTGAAAAAAAGATAAACATGAAAATAGAGTATCAAAGATTTCGAGCTAATATTTATGCCTCAGGTGGGGGAGCTTGGAGTGAAAGAGAATTGATTGGAAAAACAATTACAATCAATGATATTAATTTTTTTGTTTCAGAAGAAATACCTAGGTGTTCTGCAACTAATCTAAAGCCAAAAACATCTAATATTACTATGAATTTACCAAATTTATTAAAAAAAACGTATGATCATATAAATATGGGTATATTTCTAATACCTCAAAACAATGGTAATATCTTTTTTGATGATGAAATAAAAATAAATGTCTAAATTTTTTAATAAATATTCAGAACAAATTAATGGTTATCTATTTATATTTCCTGCTTTCCTCATAATTGGACTCTTTGGAATTTTTCCTGTTTTTTTTGGAATGTACATGAGTGTTCATAAATGGAAAGTTTTCAAAGGTAGATTTCTTGGGTTTGAAAATTATCAAAAAATTTTAGGTGATATTGGTTCTTTTTGGATTTTTATTCTTGGCTTACTAATTATGATTGCATCATATTGGGTCTGGTCAGAATTTAAAGATAGAATGAAGCGTAGAATTTATTGTTTTATTATTTCGATACTTTTATTGGTGATAAGCCTTTATCTTATCAATGTCAGTTGGGCTACCATGATGCAAACAGGGGATGAAGATTTTCTTAATTCTCTTATTTATATTTTTTATTATTCTTTTTTTGCAATTACTACAGAAGTTGGTTTAGGTTTATTAATAGCTTTTGCGTTGTATCAAAAATTAAAAGGAAAACAGTTTTTTCAAATGATACTTTTATTTCCCTATATTACCCCTGCCGTAATGGGGGGAGCAGTATTCTTTATTATCTTCGGAAAAGCAGAAAATTCAATTTTAAACGAATTTATTGGGTTATTTGGTTATGATCCTCAGTTATGGTTGTTTGATAAAAGAAAAATTACTGAAATATTATTCGGTGTAAAAATAGATGGTTTTTTTGCAGGGCCCAGTCTAGCATTATTGACTTCTATTTTATACGGAGTCTGGTCTTATACAGGTTACTATGCAATAATTTTATTAGCAGGTTTATCTATTATACCTTCTGACTTGTATGAAGCTGCTAAAGCTGAAGGAGCATCAAGATGGCAAACTTTTATCAAAATTACTGTACCGTTATTAATGCCAATAATTTTCTTTTTATTGTTAACTGGTTTTATAAATTCTTTTCAGGCATTTAATCACATCATGGTGATGAAGACTTCATCAGCAGGAGAGACGATGGATGTCGTGACAATTGAAATTTTTGATCATTTTTGGGATCGAGTAAAGTTTGGTTACGCTGCTGCTGAAGGAGTTGTTTTATTTATCATTTTAAATGTTTTAGCAATTTCTCAGTATGTAATTTTTAGAAAACGATTGAATTATGATTAGTTTTCAAAAAAAAGAACTAATTGTACCTTACATCATCTTATTTGTGATGATGTTTTTATCTGTTTATCCATTATTGTACATGATCAGTGTTTCATTAATGACACCAGGTGAGGCTTCCAACCAATATTTACTTCCCAAAGTTCCAAGATTTGAAAACTATATTGAGGTTTGGACGTCCAATAATTTTCAACAATATACGATTAATAGTATTATTATAAGTGGCTTAATTGTAATTGGCGTTCTCTGCACCAGTATTCCTGCAGCTTATGCATTTGCAAAGATTCAATTTCCTTTTAGAGATGTAATTTTTTATTCTTTGTTACTATCCCTAATGATACCAGAGATCATTGCACTTCTTCCGCATCTTTTGATTATCAGGGGCAATATATTTCCTCTTCCTTTTGGACCATCTTGGATGAATTCATTGCAAGGCTTAACTGTTCCATTTTTTGGAAATATTTTTATTATTTTTCTTTTAAGACAATATATAAAAAAAATTCCTAATGAATTATGGGATGCTGCTAGGATGGACGGGGCATCTCATTTCTATTTTTTAAGAAAAGTTGTTATACCTATGAGCATGCCGATCATTGTGACTGTGTCTTTATTTGCTTTTATTCTTGCTTGGAATTCATTTGCTTGGCCATTACTAATTTTAACAAAAGAAGATTGGTTCCCTGTTACTGTATCAATTTATAGTTTTATAAGGGAAGCTGGAACACAATATAATTTACTTATGGCGGCTTCTTTAATATCTATTTTCCCTGTTTTGCTTCTTTATTTCTTTACTCAACGACTATTTTTAGAGAGCATATCAAATTTTGGACTCAAGCAATAATTGTTAACAATTTTCTGTAATGAATTAGTAATAGAATCGTAGTATTTTATTATTAATAAGTTATTCTTATCTTAGGGGTGTGATTATGATTTATAAATTATTTATTAAGGTTGTTTTATTAGCAACATTTTTATTTTCTTCTCAATTATCGGCAATAACTGCTGCAGATATTGAGAACGCTAATCCAAAAGGTCAAACAGTTGAGTTTTGGGTACAGTATTCTGATGAACGTCTTGAAGCAATGAAAGCTAGAGCTGAGAGATTTGAAGCAGAAACTGGGATTAAAGTTAACATTACATACAAAGGTCATTACGGCAAAGTACAGTCTGCAATGATGACATCTGCTGGAACTCCAGACCAAGCTGATGTAGCAAGAGGATATGGTAATGCTGCTGCCGATATGTATCAAATTGGCGCTGCAATGGATCAAACTATGCTTGCAAACAGTGCAAAATGGGGGGTAACGCAAGACGATATAGATGATTGGGGAGCTAACTGGACTGTTGGTTTTTCTGGTTATTTTGATGGTAATCCAAAGTTACTGCATGAAGTAGGAAAATCAATAGAAGTTGTTTATTATAACAAAGATTGGCTTAATGAATTAGGTTTATCGGAACCAAAAACTCCTGCAGAATTTGCTGAAGCAGCTTGCGCAGCTACAAATAGTAATTTTAGTGGAAAAGTTGGAGATACTCCAAGCCTTGGTTATGAAATAGATACTGATGCTAGTAACTTTGCTGCTTGGGTTTTTGCTCATGGTGGTGATGTATTTGATTATGATGCGGGACAATATATTCTAAATGGACCAGCTGCTGTCGCAGCAATGGAATTCATTCAAGGTATGGCAAATAAAGGTTGTGCGCAAGTAACAAGAGATAAATATGCTGATCAACAATATCTTGGTCTTGGATCTAATTTATTTGCGTTAGGGTCAACTTCAGGAATTACATATTTTCAAAGCGCAATTGAAGATGGCTACAATGGAAATTGGGAAATTTCTGCTGTTCCTCACACAACCTCAGAGCCAGTAATGAATTTATACGGAGGTGGTCTGATAATGGGTAACACGGGAGATGTTGACAGAATGGTTGCTGCCTACCAATGGATGAAATACATTTCAAATACAGAAAACTCAGCTGTATGGTCTACTGAAAGTGGCTATGGTTTTGTTAGATCTTCCTCAGCAGATCATCCACTGATTGTTGCTAAGAGAAATGATCTTCCTCAGTATGACAGATCACTTGGTTTAATTAAGTATGGAAAGGGTGAACCTTCTGTGCCTGCCTACTATTCTGTTAGAGGAGAAATTGAAAAAGCTTATGCTGCAATCATTAATGGGGACGATATAATGTCTACCTTAAATGATTTAAATGATGAGGCTAATTCAATTTTAGCTGATGCTATTGAGAATTAATAATCTCTTTTAATGTTATAAGGGTGGTTTATAACCACCCTTTTTTATTATGATAATAGTGTGCTCCCTTCATGATTTGCTTTCAGTTTGTGATAGCGTAAAACCTAAATATTTAATTTCTGTAATAGATCCAGGTTATGAGCCTGAAACGCCTCAATCTGTTCAAAAACACCTTAAGCTTGGCTTTGATGATATTGTAAAGGTTAGCCCTGAAAATCATATTTTTAGACTTAATACTGAAGAAATTCCTCAACTACCTCCAAATCAATCTCATATTAATTCCATTGAACTGTTTACAAATGAATGGGATGTTAATGATGATATTGTCATTCATTGTTGGTGTGGCGTATCCAGATCTATGGCAACTGCTACCTATTTGATGTGCAAAAAAAATTTAGAAAATATAGAAAATAATATCAAGTACATAAGATCTATAGCCCCACATGCAAATCCAAATAAGCTTTTGATTAAATTATTTGAGGAAAGCCTTGGAACTAATGGACAAATTGCTGAGGCATATGAAAAATTTCCATATACAAAAACATATGATTGCTCTTCAAATTTTGCACCAATTACACTATTTAACTATCAAGAAATGATTAATTTTAAATGAAAGAATTTGTAAGAACTATACTAGACTATCCTGTTAAAGGAATTCAATTCAGGGATATTACCACTCTTTTACAAGATGCTGGCCATTTCAAGCAGGTAGTTGATGAAATGACAGAGCCTTGGAAAGATACCCCTATAGATGCTGTTCTTAGTATTGAATCGAGAGGCTTTATTATGGCTGGAGCTATTGCATATAATATCAATGCAGCCTTTGTCCCACTCAGAAAACCTGATAAACTTCCTGGGGAAACGTTTAAAGTTTCCTACACCCTAGAATATGGGTCAACAGAAATGCATATACATAAAGACGCTCTAGATAATCATAAAAATTTACTAATTATTGATGATCTTCTTGCTACTGGAGGTACTGCTTTAGCAGCGGTTGATCTAATTGAGATGTTTGATAATAAGAATATAGTCGGGGCAGGTTTTATTATTAATCTTCCTGATTTAAATGGAGACAAAAAACTTCAGGAAAGAGGAATAAAAATTCACTCTTTAATGGATTTTTAATGAATGCTGTAATTGTAGGATTTAAAAGATCACCATTTACGATTGCCAACAAAGGTTTGCTAGCAACGATCAGACCTGAAGATATTTTATCACAAGTTATTAATGATCTAATCAAAACAACAAATATAAAAAAAGATGATATCGAAGACATCATTGCAGGATGTGCCTATCCAGAGGGAGCTCAAGGTTATAACATTGCTAAAATCGTATCTTTTATGACCGATATGCCAGAGCACGTTGCAGGAATGACAATAAATAGATGGTGTGGGTCTTCTATGCAAGCAATTCATAGTGCTGCTGGATCTATCGCAATGAATGCTGGAAAAGTTTTTATTTGTTGTGGTATCGAGTCGATGACTTTTGTGCCTATCAATGGATTAAATTATTCACCTCATCCTGATTTGATGCTTGAGCAACCTAATGTATATTTATCAATGGGCTTAACGGCAGAAAATGTTGCTAAGAAATTCAATCTATCTAGAAAAGAACAACAAGAGTTTGCCATCAAAAGTCACGCTAATGCTGCAAAAGCACAAACTTCAAAAAGTTTTCATGATGAAATTACAATTATTAAAAAAAATGATATTCAAGTCTCAGAGGATGGAGGCATAAGACCTAATACATCTCAAGAAATTTTAGACAATTTAAAATTAGTTTTTGATGAAAACGGTACCATAACTGCAGGAACAGCATCGCCTTTAACAGATGGTGCAGCCGCAACGCTAATATGTGAAGAAGAATACGCAAAAGCAAATAAGCTTCCAATTTTAGCAAGAATTAAATCTACAGCTGTTCAAGGTTGCCCACCTGAATTAATGGGACTTGGACCGATTAATGCCTCAAGAAAAGCTCTCAATAGAGCTAATTTAACTATTGATGATATTGATGTTGTTGAATTAAACGAAGCTTTTGCTTCTCAATCAATTGCTTGCATACAAGAGCTTAACATAAACCCAGACATTGTTAATATGGAGGGTGGAGCAATTGCTTTAGGTCACCCCTTGGGTGCAACAGGAACTAGAATAACTGCTAAAGCTGCCTCATTAATGGTTAAAAAAAATAAAAAATATGCTCTAGCAACACAGTGTATAGGTCTTGGACAAGGCATTGCCACAGTTTTAGAAAGAGTAGAATAGTTATGCAAGTTTATAAGACGCCTTTAAGAGAATATAAATTTTTAATAGAAGATTTCTTAAACCTTAAAGATGATAAGATTTTGAATAAGAGAAGTTTACAAGTTGATGATTTAATGATGATACTTGAGGAAGCTTCAAAAATGTGTGAAGAAACACTTTTACCCTTAAATGTTACTGGAGACACTGAAGGATGTGTATTTGATAATGGTAAAGTGATTGCGCCAAAAGGCTTTAAAGAGGCGTATAAAGTATTTTCAGAAAATGGATGGCAAGGTATCAAAGTTAAAGAAAAATATGGAGGTCAAGATCTTCCTTACATAATGAATATGTTCTTGGATGAAATGATAAGTTCTACCAACATGTCTTTTGGCCTTTATCCAGGATTGACAGCAAATGCAATTGACGCCATTGAAAAAAGTGCAACTGAGGAATTAAAACAAATTTATTTACCTCATTTAACTTCAGGTAAATGGACTGGAACAATGAATTTAACTGAACCACAATGTGGCACTGATCTAGGTCTCAGTAAAACAATGGCTAAACCTAACGATGATGGATCCTATAATATTACTGGAACTAAAATATTTATTACTTGTGGTGAGCATGATTTAAGTGAAAATGTAATTCATTTAGTTTTAGCAAGAACCCCAAATGCGCCTGAAGGCATTAAGGGTATCAGTCTTTTTTTAGTTCCAAAGATAATTCCAACAAATGATGGAACTCTTGATGTTAAAAATAATGTTAAGTGTGGCTCAATCGAAAAAAAAATGGGTATTAAAGCAAGCCCAACGTGCGTAATGCATTATGAAGATGCCAAAGGTTGGCTTGTTGGTGATTTAAATAAAGGCATGAAAGCTATGTTTATTATGATGAATGGAGCAAGACTATTTGTTGGTATTCAAGGTATTGGATTATCAGAAACTGCTTATCAATCATCATTACACTATGCAAAAGAACGTGTTCAAGGAAAGTTACCTGATAGTGATAATATTGCAGATCCAATTCTTGTTCATCCAGAAATAAGAAAAAATTTAATGTTCATGAAATCGGTGAATGATGGGATAAGAGGGTTGATGCTTAAGGCTGGTAATGCTTTTGACTTAATTGACTCTGATCAAAGCAAAGATGAGGTTCAGTCCTCCGAAAATTTAATTGCTTTATTAACTCCTATTCTTAAATCTTTTGCAACTGATAAGGCTCTAGAGATAACTAATAATGCTTTACAAATTTATGGTGGACACGGCTATATAACTGATCATGGTATGGAGCAATTAGTTCGTGACGCAAGAATAACCCCCATATATGAGGGCACTAATGGAATTCAAGCTCTAGATTTAATAGGTAGAAAATTTAATATTCATGAAGGTCAAATTATAAATCAGTATGTAGATGAAATTGAGAAATTTATAACTGAAAACAATGATCATCAAAATATGAAAAAATATATAGAGTTATTTCAACCTTCATTATTAGATTTAAAAGATTGTATCAGTTATATAAAAAAGATTGATAAAAATGATATTAAAGAAATCAATGCTCATGCTATGGATTTTTTAAATTTATTTGCTCTAGTTGCAGTAGGGTATACTTGGCTTCAATTTATAAAAATTTCTAAAGAAAAATCTAATCAACAAGAAGATGATTTCTATATCTCAAAAATACAATTAGGTGAATTTTTCCTAACAAAAGTAATTTTTGAGACAAAAAAGTTCAAAAATAATATTTATTCTTCTGGAAATTTATATAATAATTTTGCAGATAATTATTTTTAATTGGGAAATAAATTTTGACTATAAAAATATACAAACCTTCTAAATCATCAATGCAATCTGGTTTGGGCAAAACCAAAAAATGGCTTGCAGAATATGTTGTAGAGAAAGATAAAATCAAAGACTCTTTAATGGGGTGGAACAGTTCGTTAGACACTAAAGAACAAATTAAAATGTTTTTTGATACTAAAGAACAAGCGATTGAATGGTCAAAAAAAAATAACCAACAATTTATTGTTATAGAACCCAAAGATAGAAAAATTAAACCCAAGAACTACGCATCTAATTTTGATATGAATAGAAAAGAGCCTTGGACACATTAATCTTTTGAATTCATTTATAGTATGATAAAGGGCTTTAAAAGCGCCCGTAGCTCAGTGGATAGAGCAACCGCCTTCTAAGCGGTAGGTCAAATGTTCGAATCATTTCGGGCGCGCCAAAAAGGATTGAACTATGAAATACAAACTTAATTGTCATTGCGGTGCTGTTGAACTTGAAGTTGAAACGGATTTAGAAAATATCAAACAATGCAATTGTTCAATTTGTAAAAGAAAAAATGCAAAAATGAATTTAATTCCAAAAGATGCAATAAGAATTATTAAAGGTGAGGACAATCTATCAACATATCAATTCAATACAATGAAAGCAGAACATTTTTTTTGCAAAACGTGTGGTGTTTATACACATCACAATAGAAGAACTGATCCTAATGGTGTGGGCATCAATATTGGATGCATAGATGCGATAGACCCCTTTGAATATGAGGCGGGTTTTGTTGATATGAAAAATAAATAGCCATAATTATATGTCTTTGGAATTTTTAATTTCAAAAATTCAAAATAATAATTTTTTACTTATCGGTAGAGCTGGTGTTGATATTTATCCAGATCCACCTGGAACTAAAACTGAAAATGCAAATACTTATGTGACTCATTTAGGTGGTTCATCTGCTAATATGGGAGTTCAACTTGTAAAATATGGTGGCTCATGCTCCTTACTTACTAGAGTGTCAAATGATGCTTTAGGTAAATTTGCTTTAAATCAATTGGATCATTACGGTGTGAATAGAGATTTAATCAAATTAGAAGATAATGAATCTAGAATTTCTTTTGCAATAGTTGAGACAACCATAGAAGATCATCAATCAATTATTTATAGACACAAAGCTGCTGATTTATTCTTGAATAAAAGTGATATTGAAAATGCAAAAATTCACAATTATGAATGTATATTAATCACAGGAACCTCTCTTGCTGCTCAACCATCTAGAGATGCAGTTTTGTATGCATTAAAATTAGCTAAAGAACATAACATCCCTGTTATTATGGATATAGATTATCGACCTTATACTTGGGAGTCGGCTGAAAAAGCTAAAGATGTGTATAATCTTGCATGTGATTATTGTTCTGGTGTTATCGGTAATGATGATGAATTTGCTATATTATCTGGAAATTATGATGAGGGATTAAATTACGCTAAAAAACTATCATCAAAATGTGATTTAGTGATTTTTAAAATGGGAGAAAAAGGATCAATAACTTTTTCACAAAATTTAGAGATTATAAAAGGAATTTTTCCAGTTAAACCTCTGAAGCCAACAGGAGCGGGTGACTCTTTTATGGGATCATTAATCGGAGCTCTTCTAAAAAATTATGATCTTGAAAAAGCTATAGAAATTGGTTCTGCTGCAGCGGCAATAGTAGTAACTAGAGTTGGCTGCGCTCCAGCAATGCCAGATTTAGACGAAGTTTTGGAATTTATGAATACTAATAAAATTAATAAAGGAGATAAAAATGCACATACCACCGTTTGATAATAAGAATAAACCAATAGTTGATCTAGATGATAATCATGTCCCACTAAATTATTTTAATATTATAAAGTTAAAAAAAGATCAAAGCTTTGAATATGTAACGCCAGGTTATGAAACTTGCATTGTCCCTGCCACAGGTACTATTGATGTTAATGTAGAAGGATACGAAGTAAAGAACTTGGGAACAAGAACAATTGATGTATGGGACGGTGAACCAGAAGGAGTATATGTTCCATCAAGTACTAAAGCTTCTTTTGTAGCTTTAAATGACTCCGAAATATTTATAGCTGGAGCCAAGTTTGATAAAACTTTTGAACCATTTGCTGTCAGAGTTGATGAAATTGATATGGTGCAATATGGGTCAGACGATACTAAAACGCACCGAAAAATTAAACATATTCTTGGTGCTAAACATCATGATAAAGTAGGAAGGTTACTATGTAATGAGCTTTATACAGTAGGGCAGGGTGGCTGGTCAGGTTTTCCTCCTCACAAACATGATACGGACAGACTTCCAGATGAAACACGACATGACGAAACATATAACTATCGATTTCGTCCTAATAACGGATTTGGTTTTCAATTATTTCAACAAGTTGATGAAAAGGTTGGAAAGGCAGAGCATATAGTTGATGGATCAACAATTGCAATTAGAACAGGGTATCACCCCTGTGTTGTAGCACCAGGTTATGAAATGTATTATTTTACTATCCTGGGAGGATTATCTCAAAGATCTTTAGTTCAGTATTTTCAACCTGAACATGCTTATCAAGTAGAAACTATCCCAGGCATTAAAGATATGATTGCCAAATATAAGTAATGACAGCCGTATCACTAAAAAGAATTTTAAAAGATGCAAATAAAAATAAATACGCTGTAGCTGGCTTAGTTGTTTTAGGTTGGGATGACGCCTTAGCTTTTACTCAAGCTGCTGATGAAACGGGTATTCCAATAATTTTGCAAGCCGGACCTTCTTGCAGAGCGCATACCCCTGTTCCAATTTTAGGCAAAATGTTTAGATACTTGGCAGACCAAACCAAAACTCATATTTGTTGTCATATTGATCACGGATATACCATTCGTGAGTGTATAGAGGGTATAGATTCAGGTTTTACTTCGGTGATGTTTGATGGGTCAAAGCTTTCTCTAAAAGAAAATATAAAAATCACTTCATCAATTGTAAAAAAAGCTCATAATTCCAAAGTATCTGTTGAGGGAGAGGTTGGTTTTGTTGGGTATGCTAACGGAAAAAATTCTAAAGGCACTTTAATTGATGAAGCGATAAAGTTCTCTAGAGAAAGTAATGTTGATGCAATGGCTATATCGGTAGGTAATACACATTTACAAACAAAAAAAATTGCAAAAATTGATTTTGATAAAATTCAAAAGATTCAAAATTCTATTTCAACGCCTCTTGTATTACATGGAGGAAGTGGAATTCCTAATCAAACAAGAAAAAAGTTAGCTAAGGAAACTAATATCGCTAAGTTTAATATTGGCACTGAAGTAAGAATGGCTTTTGGCAATGCTTTGAAAAGTCAGATGAAAAAAAACCCATTAGTTTACGATAGGTTACAATTATTGAAGCCTACAATTCCAGAAATTACAAAAATAACAAAAAAAATAATTAAAAATATTGGACCAAAATAAATGGAAACAATTTTTGTCGCTGCTTTAAAAGAAGAAACTCCAGAATTGAATAAATTTTATCATACAGGGGTTGGAAAAATTAATGCTTCAATAAAGCTAATGGAACTTATTAAGTTATATAAACCCACTCAAATTATTAACTACGGCACAGCAGGATCACTTAAAAAGAATATTAGTGGTCTTATTGAATGCACAACTTTTGTTCAGCATGATATGGATGCAAGAGGGTTGTTAAATTTCAAACTTGGAGAAACCCCTTTTGATCCGATTTCAGAAATTACATTTTCAAATTCAGGATATATTTGTGGAACTGGAGATAAATTTGTGAAAAATCAATTAGAATTAAATTGTGATATTGTAGATATGGAGGCCTATGCTTTGGCAAAAATTTGTCATATCAATAAAATCAAATTTAAATGCTTTAAATATATATCAGACTATGCAAATGAAGACTCGTCAAATGACTGGATAGAAAATTGTCATAAAGGTGCACGTGACTTTTTATCATTGTATCCTAATTGTAGATAAATGATTTTAAAAATTTTAGATAAACTTGGAAGAAAAAAAATTGTTTTAGACAGGGGGCCATCCCATCCAGAATTTCACAAAGCAAAACCATGGTTGGAGAGATATTATGTATTATTTAGAAAAAGACCTCGATGGTTTCCATTTAATATTCTTATACATCGAATGCTTGATGATGATCATGGCGAGGGTGTCCATAATCATATGTGTCCATACATCACCATTATATTAAAAGGTGGGTATTGGGAAACTACAGCTAAAGGGAAATTTTGGAGACCGCCTGGTTATATAGGTTTTAGATCTGCTGATCATCTTCATCGAGTTGATTTAAAACCCAATACAGACACAATGACATTATTTATTCCTGGGCCTTTTGGTACTAGAAAAACTAAACGGGCAGATTATAAAACTAATTTTAATAAAAAGTAATAAAGGAGCTAAAGAATATGAAAAAGGCATATTGGGTTGGAGTTGTTAATGTTAAAAATCATGATGAATATAAAAAATATGCAGATATTGCAGGTCCTGCATTAGTGGCTGCAGGTGCTAAAATATTAAGTAGAGGAGGAAGAATAAAAAATTTAGAAGGTGAAGAGATGAATAGAATTGTGGTTATTGAATTCCCTTCAATGGAACAGGCTGAGTCTTTTTACCACTCAGATGAATATAGAAAAGGTCTTAAATATATAAATTCTGCAGTAGCAGATCGATTTTTGAATATAGCTGAAGCTGTTGATTAGACTATTCCATCGTAAATTAGTTTTAAACCACTTAAAAAAAGCAAGATATAAATTACATTAAAAAAAATTTTCTCAGGAATTCTTTTTTGAATAAAATATCCAATTAAGACACTTATAAAAGCAAGTGGTAATAAAATAAGTGAAACAATCAAGTTAGCAGGTGCTAATAATCCAACATAGTAATAAGGTATTAATTTAACAACATTAATAACTAAGAATGCCATGGTCATAGTGCCAATAAAAGATATTTTATCCAGTTTTAAAGGTAGTGTATAAAAATTCATTGGTGGGTTTCCTGCATGAATTAAAAAGCTAGTGTAACCTGCAATAGAGGACCAAAAATAACCTTTTAGTTTTGTTGGTTTTAGTAAACTGTTACTTTTTTGAATGAAAGAAACTAAAACAAAGATTATTGAAATAATACCAACCATTATTCTGATTTGATCTTCGTTTGTATATTTGAAAGTAAATGTACCAAATAAAATCCCAACTATTGATGCTGGAATAATAATTTTTAAAATTTTATTTATCCATTTCTTCCAATATAAATATATTGCTGAAAAATCCATTATGATCAAAAGTGGTAACAGTATGCCAGCTGCTTGAAGAGGGCTCATTGCAAAAGACATGACCGGAACAGCTAACATAGCAATTGGGCCTGGAACACCACCTTTTGAAATACCAAAAACAAAAACTCCAAATGAAGCAAAAGCCAAAAATACTGGATCCATTATCGTAGAACTTTTAAACCTGTGATTATATCTTTGATTTGATCTTCAGAGTCCTCTAAACCACAATAAACCCTTATTAAATTTCCTTTAAGCTGACTTTTAAATTTTCTTTTTGATAATGGCGGAAAAGTAATTAAGCTGTCATATCCACCCCAACTATATCCCAATTTAAATATTTTAAGTTTAGAGAACATTTTTTTTATTTTATTTTGAGAATGTAATTTCTTTAAAGAAAATGCAAATAGGCCAGAGCTTCCTGAAAAATCTCTTTTCCAAATATGATGATTTATAGTTGTCTGTAATGCAGGGTGGTAAACCGTCTCCACTAAAGGATGATTGCTTAATTTTATAGCCATTTTCAAAGCATTATCCTCTATCTGCTTCATTCTTAAGTTTAATGTTGGTAAACCTCTTAGTGCCAAGTATACTTCTTCTGATCCTGGACAAATCCCTAATGTTTTGGTTGCAACTCTAATAGGTTTTGAGTGTTTTTTGTCTGAACTAATAAAACCAATAAGAATATCTGAATGTCCATTGATGTACTTTGTTCCTGCATCAATAATAATGTTTATACCAAGTTTAATAGGGTCACAAAATATTGGTGATGCCCACGTATTATCCATTACCGTTGGAATTTTTTTTCTTTTAGCAATTTTAGTTATTTTTGGGATATCAAGAATTTCAAATGTTGCTGTCCCTGGAGATTCTAAATATATTAATTTAGTTTTTGGTTTAATTAATTTTTCAAATTTTTTTATATCTATAAAGGGTTGAAAATAATTTATTGTAACACCGTAATTTTTTAAAAGTGTCTCACAAAAAGTTCTTGTTGGACTATAAACTGTATCATTTATTAAGACCTCATCACCTTGTTTTAAAAAAGCAAAAAAAGGAACTATAAGGGCAGCAAGTCCTGATGGTGCTACAACAGTATCATGGCAATTATACAAATTGCTCACTGCTTTTTCTAATTGATCAACTGAAGGATTTTTATTTATGCCATATAGGGTACTTCTATCATCATCATTTTTGACGTCGTTAATATAATCTTCAAATGTTTCGAAGATCATGGTTGAACCTTTGTAAATTCCTGGATTAATGAAACCTTTTTGTTTTTTTACATCTCGTGAAACTTTAGTTAGTTTTGTGTTAATCTTCATAACCACCACATCTAGTATATATTTTTGAAATAATATACAATTTATGTATATATTTTGGTAATAAAATTAGCTGTTTCGTACTTAAATTAATTTTGTTATTGAGGGGAATTCTTTGAAAAAAGATGTTTAAATAATTATTTAAAACGAGAGGAAATAATATGAAAAAACTATTATCAATCCTAGCTGTTTCTGTATTTGCTTTCTCAGCAAATGCTGGAACTCTTGATGATGTTAAAAATAGAGGTTTTCTAAAATGTGGTGTAACAACTGGTTTAGCTGGTTTTGCTGCTCCTGATGATAGTGGAGAGTGGGCTGGTCTTGATGCAGATATGTGTCGTGCAGTTGCTGTAGCAGTTTTTGGAGATCGTTCAAAAGTAGAATTTATCACTACAACTGGTAAATCTCGTTTCCCTACATTAGCTTCTGGTGAAGTTGATATGTTAGCGAGAAATACTACTTGGACTATTAGCCGTGATGTTAATCTTGGTTTTGAGTTTGTAGGTGTTAACTTCTATGATGGTCAAGGTTTCATGGTTCCTTCTGCTCTTGGTGTTTCAAGTGCAAAAGAACTAGATGGCGCTACTGTATGTATCCAAACTGGTACTACTACAGAGCTTAACCTTGCAGACTTCTTCAGATTAAATGGAATTAGCTACGAAGCTCTTCCAATTGAAACAAACGATGAAGGTAAAGAAAACTTATTCGCAGGAAGATGTGATGTATACACTACTGATGCATCTGGTCTTTCTTCAACTAGAGCTGCAGCAGCAGATCCTAGTAAATGGGTTGTTTTACCAGAAATCATTTCAAAAGAGCCTCTAGGTCCACTAGTTAGACATGGTGATCACCAATGGGGTGACGTAGTACGTTGGTCTCTAAATGCAATGATTATTGCAGAAGAGCTTGGTATTACATCTGAAAACGTTGATGCTCAAAAAAGCTCAAATGTTCCTGAAGTACTAAGACTTCTTGGTGTTGAAGGTTCATATGGTGAAATGCTTGAACTAGCTCCTGATTGGGCTTACCAAATTATTAAGCAAATTGGTAACTATTCAGAGTCTTACGAAGCTAACGTAGGTCCAGATACACCTCTTGAAATTGCTAGAGGTTTAAATGCTCTTTGGACTCAAGGTGGTATTTTATACGCACCTCCGTTCAGATAAATCGTAATTTTTTTACAATTAGGGGGTTTCAAAACCCCCTATTTTTTTTTATAGGAGACTAATGAGATCTAACGTAAATTTTTTTTCTGATGAAAAGTTTAGATCCATATTTTTTCAAACATTAGTTATTGGTCTTTTTGCTCTTGGTATTTTTTTTATAGTTCAAACAACTGCATATAATTTAGAAAAAAGAAACATTGCAACTGGATGGAGATTTCTTACTGATCCTGCTGGATTTGATATAAGTTTTTCTCCCTTTATTAATTTTAAATCTACCGATACGCACTTAGATGTATATTTTGTAGGAGTTTTAAATACCCTTTTAGTTTCTTTCTGTGGATGTATTGCTGCTACAATTCTTGGTTTTTTAGTTGGAATTATAAGATTATCTTCTAACTGGCTTCTAGTTAGAGTAGCCTATATCTATGTTGAATTTACAAGAAACGTTCCATTACTTTTACAAATTATTCTTTGGTACAGCATTCTTATTCAACTACCGAGAGTTAAACAATCTCTAGAATTTTTGGATACATTTTTTATTTCTAACAGGGGTATATATTCACCTCGACCAGTTTTTGAGAATGGTTTTTCATATGTTTTTATTGCTTTTATCTTAGCCTTAGTTTCAAGTTTTTTTCTAAGAAGATGGGCTAAAAAAAGACAAGATGAAACTGGTAAGCAATTTCCAGTTGTGACTTCTGCTTTTGGAATGATTATTTTTGTTCCATTATTTTTATTTTTTATTCTGGGCTCACCTTTATCTTTTGATTATCCAGCTTTAAAAGGCTTTAACTTTAAGGGCGGTATGGTTATTCGACCTGAGTTTATAGCAATGTTTTTAGCTTTAACTATTTACACGGCAGCATTTATTTCTGAAACGGTAAGATCAGGGATCTTATCTGTTACAAAAGGTCAAAGAGAAGCATCAGCCTCTCTAGGATTAAAAAAGAGTTGGATAATGAGATTAATTATTATTCCTCAAGCTTTAAGAGTTATTGTTCCACCTCTAACAAGTCAGTATCTTAATTTGACAAAAAACTCATCATTAGGGATTGCTGTTGGATATGCAGATCTTGTGCATGGATTTGGAGGTATAAGCTTAAACCAAACAGGACAAGCCATTGAATGCATGGTTATTGTAATGGCAACTTATTTAACAATTAGTTTAACAATATCTCTGTTTATGAACATTTATAACAGAAGTATACAATTTAAAGAGAAATAGAATGAATGATTTAACTGAAGCAAGAAAACCACCTGTTGCTACAACTGGTATATTAGGATGGCTTAGGATCAATTTATTTTCAAATTGGGTGAATTCATTAATTACACTTTTTGTTTTATACATTTTAATTCAATTCATACCTTGGATACTTAATTGGACAATCTTTGCTGCAGATTTTAAGTATAATTTTAATGGTGAGGAAATTATTAACAGAGAAATGTGCTCAAGAGTACTTGATCCTGAAAATGGAGGTGCATGTTGGGCAATTATATATGTTAGATTTTATCAGTTTATGTATGGATTTTATCCAAGAGAAGAGGTTTGGAGAGTTAACTTAAGTTATATTATGTTAGCTGTAGCAATAGTACCTCTATTGTTTGATAAGTTCCCTTTTAGAAAGCATTTTCTTAAGTTTACTTATGTGTTTCCAATTATTGCATTTTTTCTTTTAAATGGAGGACTTGGTCTTGAGCCTGTATCCACTAACAAATGGGGAGGCTTGCTTGTTACTCTAGTGTTAGGCTGCACAGGTATAGCACTTGCTTTCCCTCTTGGTATTATTTTAGCTTTAGGAAGACGATCAAACTTACCAGTTATCAGTATGATGTGTACTCTATTTATTGAATTTATTAGGGGAGTGCCTCTAATTACGCTTTTATTCTTCGGAATGGTAATGCTTCCTTTATTCTTGCCTGAAGGTATCGATATGGATGGATTGGCACGTGTTTTGGTCGCAGTAACCTTGTTCCAATCTGCTTACATGGCTGAAGTTATAAGAGGTGGTTTGCAAGCAATTCCACAGGGCCAGTATGAGGCTGCGAGATCAATTGGTTTGTCATATTGGCAAATGAACATGAAGGTAGTGCTTCCACAAGCCATAAGAATATCTATTCCATCAATAGTAAATACTTCAATAGGTTTGTTTAAGGACACCACGTTAGTTATTATTGTAGGATTATTGGATTTATTAGGAATTGGAAGAGGGGCTTTAGCTGATACAACCTGGTTGGGTTTAGCCTATGAGGTTTACTTTTTTGTATCCTTAGTTTTCTTTATTTTCACATTTGCTATGTCAAGATACAGTTTATATTTGGAAAAAAAGCTTAAAACAGGTATTAACATGGGAGCAGATTAATATGTCAGAAGATTCAATAATTTCATTAAAAAATGTAAATAAATGGTTTGGTGAATTCCATGTATTAAAAGACGTGGATCTTGAAGTAAAAAAGAAAGAAAGAATTGTTGTGTGTGGACCTTCAGGTTCTGGAAAATCCACAATGATTCGATGTATTAATCGATTAGAAGAACATCAAGAGGGAACCATTATTGTTGATGGTATTGAACTTACAGGGAATTTAAAAAATATTGATAGTGTAAGGAAAGAAGTTGGAATGGTTTTTCAACAATTTAATCTTTTTCCTCATTTATCTGTTAAAGAAAATATTACTCTTGCTCCAATTTGGGTTAAAAAAATGCCTAAAGCTGAGGCAGAAGAATTAGCAATGCAACAACTTGAAATTGTTAAAATACCTGAACAGGCTGATAAATATCCCGGTCAATTATCTGGCGGACAACAACAAAGAGTTGCAATAGCAAGATCACTTGCAATGAAACCAAATATTATGCTTTTTGATGAGCCTACATCTGCACTAGACCCTGAAATGATTAAAGAAGTTTTAGATGTTATGATTGATTTAGCGGAAGGTGGAATGACCATGATAGTTGTAACGCATGAAATGGGCTTTGCAAAAACTGTTGCTGATAGAATGGTATTTATGGATGAAGGTAGAATAGTTGAGCAGGCAGTACCTGATAAATTTTTTAATAATCCAGAGAGTGATAGAACAAAATTATTCTTAAGTCAGATACTCAATCATTAAGTAATATATTTACTCGACGATTCATTTTTCCTTTATTCTCAATTTTCCCTATTTTAATTTCACCAATTTCTATTGTTGATTTTACATGTGTGCCACCGCATGGTTGAAAATCAATATCACCGATTTTAACAAATCTTAATTTACCATCTATTTTTGGCGGTTTAACAGACATAGTTCTTACTAATTCTGGCTGACTATCTAATATTTTACTGTCTATATATTCGTAAATTATTTTATGATCATTTTTCATAATTATGTTAATTTTCTCTTCAAGTTCTTCTTTGTTAATTTTTTTATCAGGATCATTAAAATCTAATCTACTTTTTTCATACCCAATTTGACCTCCTGTTACCCCTAAAGGTATCGCCGCACACATTAAATGTAGAGCACTATGCATGCGCATATGTTTATATCTTGTTTCCCAATTTAATTTTGCTTTTACTTCTTGGTTTATTTCAAGCCCATCTATACTCTCTAATATGTTTTTAATGCTTCCTTCTGCTTTTATCGTATTTTCAACTTTTATCTGCAGTTCTGTAGTTGAGATTTCACCTATATCTCCTGGTTGACCACCACTTTGTCCGTAAAATATTGTATCCTCTAATTCAATTGCTTTGTTTTCCTGATCAATTTTTTTAATTGTCGTTATTATTTCTTTTTTATATGCGTCTTCTTCAAATATTTTTCCCATAATTTTTTCTAACAGATTTTTATATTATTAGGTTGACTTTTTTATTAATCTAAATAAATTAGAACAAAACAAGAACATTAATATATTTAAATTAAATATAATTATTGTTTATCAATTAGTTAATTAATTTTTTTAAAACTATGGATCAAAAAAATATACTGTCAGTTATCAATATCGGAGGCAATACAAAGATTGCTATGCCTTTATTTTCAGACTCGGTATCAGCTGGTTTTCCTTCTCCTGCAACTGATTATTTAGAAAACAAACTTGATCTAAACGAGTATCTCGTAAAGCATCCTGCAGCTACGTTTATTGTGAAGGCGAGCGGACCCTCAATGATGCAGGCTGGAATTTTTTCAGGAGATTTGATGATTGTAGATAGGAGTATTACACCTAAAAATGACAATATAGTTATTGCCTCTGTCTTCGGTGACTTAACAGTGAAAAAACTAAGAAAGAAAGGTTCTGCATTATTTTTGGTTTCAGCCAACAATGAATATCCTAGCATTGAAGTAAAAGAGGAGATGGAATGTTTTATATGGGGAGTGGTGACATATGTCATACATAAAACAATTACAAAATAATCATCCCTCTCAAAATAATTCTATTGCTTTGATAGATTGTAATAATTTTTATGCTTCATGTGAGAGAATATTTAATCCCAGATTAATTGGCAAGCCTATTGTTGTTTTATCTAATAATGATGGCTGCATAATAACGAGATCAGCTGAAGCAAAAGAATTAGGTATTAAGATGGGAGAGCCATATTTTAAGGCTAAAAAAATTATTGATAAAAATAATGTGAGAGTTTTCTCTTCCAATTATTCTTTGTACGGAGATATCTCTCAGCGTGTTATGGAAACGCTGGCAAGGTTTGCTTCTGATGTTGAGATATACTCTATAGATGAGGCTTTTCTTGGACTAAACGGTTTTGAAAATTATGAATTAAGCAAATACTGTCAATATATACGTCGCACTATAAAACAATGGGTAGGCATTCCTGTAAGTATAGGAGTGAGCACCACAAAAACACTTTCAAAAATTGCAAACAATCTTGCAAAAAAAAATAAGGAATATGATGGAGTGTGCATACTAAAGTCTTGGTTTGATATAAATGAAGCTTTAAAATTAACATCTATAGAAGACGTTTGGGGTATTGGTAGACGTTTATCTGTTTTTTTAAAAAAATATAAAATCAATACTGCCTATGATTTTACTCAGCTTGACAAAGGATGGATAAGAAAAAATATGGGAGTAGTTGGGGAGAAAACTTTTTTAGAGCTTTGTGGAGTATCGTGTATTGAATTAGAATTAATTCCTTCAGATAAAAAGAGTTGCTGCGTCTCCAGATCTTTTAGTAAACCAGTAGAGAAAATTGATGATTTGGAAGAATCAGTTTCAAGTTATGGGGCAAGAGTGGCAGAGAAAATAAGAGAGGAGGGATTGGTCGCAGAGTCTATGAGCATCTTTGTATTAACAAATTACTTTAATAGAAAAGAAAAGCAGTATTCAAATTCAATTAAATTACAACTTCCATATCCAACCAATAACAGTATTAAGATTGTAAAACGAGCTTTAGAAGGAATAAAAAAAATATATCGCCAAGGGTATCGTTATAAAAAGGCTGGTGTTATTCTTTATGGTTTAACTAAAGCAAAACAAACAAGAGGACTCTTAGATTATGATAGAGAAAGTTCAGACTCAATCATGAATACATTGGACAGAATCAATGAACGATATGGTAGCTCCACTATTAGATTAGCATCTGAAGGTGTTGACAAGTCTTGGAGCATGAGAAGAGAGAGTGTATCCCCATGTTACACAACTAGATTTGATGATTTAGTTGAGGCAAAACTCAGTCTTTAGAAAAATTACAATCAGTAAGATCCATGGACTCTGACTCAGCGAGATCTATATAACCTTGAATTTTTTTCTTATTTACTTTTCCGTAACGAACAAAACCACCCTTATAGACATCCAAATTGTCCGGATTAATGGATAGATACAAACACGCATAGTCAAAAGCATCTTGAATTGGAGAGTCTGGTAAGATTGTGTCTCTAAGTTCCTCCCAAATTTTTAGTCTATCAATATCATTAGTGTCATTTAGATACTCTTTTGATAATGATATGCTTGAGGTAAAAGTAAAAAAAATAAGAATTAAATAATGAAAAATTTTCATAATAAATTTTAGCATACTGATTAAAGAGAAAGAAAAAATATTAAAATTTAATAACTTTTATGAGATTTTAATGGCTCCCCGGGCCGGGCTCGAACCAGCGACCGATCGGTTAACAGCCGATTGCTCTACCACTGAGCTACCGAGGAACACAAATCATCTGTTAATAAAAAAAAGAAAAAAACACAAGTAAAAATTAGATTTGGAGGCTCGGAGCGGAATCGAACCGCTGTGCAAGGCTTTGCAGGCCCCTACATCACCACTCTGCCACCGAGCCAAATATTTTTGGACAATTAATCTGTTATTTAGTTCAAGTCAATTAATCAAAATTTAAGAATGCAATAAATAAAACATATCAATTTTTTATGTTATTATGTATATAAAACACAAAAAAAATCCTTTTAAAAATATGAATATTGATAAAAATCGAGAGATGATGATAGAAAATCAACTCAGACCAAACAAAATAACAAATTTAATATTACTTGATACTTTTAATGAGGTATCAAAAGAAAAATTTATATCATCAGATAATTTGAATATTTGTTATTCAGATCAAGATATATCAATTCTAAGTAACCGAGGTTACCTTAAAAATCTTCATTTAGCTCAAATTTTGCATTTTGCAGATATTAAAAAGCATGAGAAGGTATTGCATATTGGAGGGTTGACTGGTTACCTTTCGGTTTTGATATCAAAACTTTGCAAAGAAATTTATGTCACAGAAGAAGATGATAACAGTTTTGAAAATATAAATAAAAATTTCGTAGAAAACAAAATTACTAATGGTTATGCTTTTAAGTCTAATCTAATTGATGGCCTTTCAAATAAAGGGCCTTTTGATATAATTATTATAGATTGTCCACAATATAGTATTAATCTAAATTTACTTGATCAATTAAATGTGGGAGGAAGATTATTATATATTGAAAAATTAAATCATGACCTATCTAAAGCTTATAAAATGACAAAATATCAAAATAACTATTCAAAAGACTTTTTATTTGATGTGTTTTCAAATTTTTATCTCAAACAAAAAGAAGAAAGTTTCAATTTTTGATGAATAAGCTTTTAGCAATTATATTTTTATTATTTGCAAACTCTGTCTTTGCTATTGATATTGATGAGGCAATTAAAAGCACGATAGAAAAAAATCCTAAAGTAAAAATTGCATATGAAAAATTAATTGAATCAAAAGAATTAGTTCAGAATGCTTTTAATAAAAAACTACCTACTGTAACTGGCACTATTTCTGGAACTTACTCATCATCAGACTCTACAACTTCTACTGCTACAACGACTCCTGAGACTTTTACTGACAAATATAAATTATCACTTAGTCAAAATTTATATGACTCAGGTGAAAAAGATCTTGAGATTGAAAGATCTGAATTGTTGTTTGATAAGGAATTAATTAATTTTAATATTACTATTCAAAATCTAATTTTAAGTGCAATTGAAGGTTATTTAACGGTAATTAATTATGAAAAATCTCTTGAAGCAAGTAATAAAAATTTTGACTCAGTTTCCCGCTTTTTAGATGAAACAAAAACTAAATTTGATTTAGGCTCAGCTACACTTTACGATCTTCAGAACGCAGAGTCAGCTTATGCAATTGCTGAAACTAATCTATTTATTGCTCAACAGAACTATGACGTAAGTAAAATTACCTTTAATAGAATTGTTGGACTAAAAGCAGTTAACTTGGAAGATGTAATTGATTTAGATAGAGATATAAACTTAGATGCCTTTCTTGAAAATGTAGAAAAAAATAATTATTCCCTAGCTCTTCTCAATAATGATCTTCGCAATTCAACTATACTTTTAGCTAAAGAAAAACTTAATAATAAACCATCCTTAGATTTATCTACATCTGTTGAATATTCTGACTCTGGTAGAATTGACTCTGGTACTGAAAAAACAAATGGCACAATTGGGTTGACACTTACAATACCGATATTTCAACAAAACAATGATAAGTCTGATATTAGAAAATACCAGTCACAACTTCTACAAGCTGAATTAACCTTAGATGATGCTAGACAAGATCTAAAAATTCAAGCCTCTAACTTATATAAAAATTACTTGATTAGTAAGTCAAATATAAGTTCAAATAATAAGCAAATTGAGTCAATTCAAACCTCTCTGGAGAGTATCCAAGAAGAATACAATATTGGTACAAAAACTATAAATGAGCTCATAGATGCTGAGAGCGAACTTCTTAGCGTGAAAGTAAACTTAAACACATCAAAAAAAGATATGATATTAAACTATTTTAATATTATGGCACTTGAAGGCTCTTTGATCTCATCTTTTGAGAAATATCTACCTAATTATAATTAACTTTAGTATTTCTGTTTCTTAATTTATAAGAGTTTTAATGACCTCAAATGACTCTATAAAAGACACTCTCGACGTTATTAGAAGAGCTCTGGAAGATGAAAATGATTTTTCTCAACAAAATGATAATGTACTCATATTAAATAAAAAAATTAATGATGATGGAACTGTAAAACTTCTCAATAAATCTGATGATTTAAATGCAATAAACAGCATCATTGATGAAAAATTATCGAATTTATTAGAAAAAAAAATGACACAAATGTTAGAAAAAAAAATACCAATTATCCTCGATAATTATTTCAAAAATAAAAAATAGTATGCCGTTATCTAAGTTTTTTAACTTCCTAGAAGATGAAAATAAAATTTATATTAACTGGGAAAAATCAGACAGCTTTAAGTTCAAAAAAAATAAGGAAGCATATTCAATTATGATGCCGCCACCGAATGTTACGGGAAGTCTTCATATGGGTCATGCACTTACTTTTACAATTCAGGATATTTTAATTCGTTATCATCGCATGCAGGGAAAGGAAGTTTTGTGGCAAGCTGGAACAGATCATGCTGGCATTGCAACACAAATGGTAGTTGAGAGAAAATTATCGGAAGAGGGTTTGGATCGACGAACATTAGGAAGAGAAAAATTTATTGAAAAGGTATGGGAATGGAAAGAGGAATCCGGAGATAGTATAAATAATCAATTAAGAAGGTTGGGAGCATCTGCTGATTGGTCACGTGAGAGATTCACGATGGATAAAGGCCTTTCTGAAGCTGTAAAAAAAGTATTTGTTGATTTGTATAACGATGGAATAATTTATAGAGATAAGAGATTAGTTAACTGGGACCCAAAATTGCTGACTGCAATTTCAGATTTAGAAGTTGAGCAAAAAGAACAAGAAGGCAGTTTATGGCATATCAAATATCCAATAGATCAGGATAATTATATTGTTGTTGCAACAACGCGACCTGAAACAATGCTAGGAGACTCCGCTGTTGCTGTCCACCCTGAAGATTCCCGATATAAAGACTTAATAGGAAAACATTGCAATCTTCCACTTGTTGAAAAAACAATACCAATAATTGCAGACGAATATGCCGATCCTGAAAAAGGATCAGGGGCAGTTAAAATTACTCCTGCACATGATTTCAATGATTTTGAAGTAGGTAAAAGACATCAATTAGAATTTATTAACATTTTTGATCAATTTGCAAAAATAAATGAAAATGCTCCAAGTAAATATCAAGGATTAGATAGATTTGAAGCCCGTCAATTGATTTTAGAAGAGTTACAAGGCTTAGGTCTTCTTATTAAGGAAGAAAAACAGGATATGGTTGTGCCATATGGAGATAGATCAGGAGTTGTAATTGAGCCATGGTTAACTGATCAATGGTTTTGTAATGCTAAGAAGTTATCAATTGATCCTATAAAATCTGTAAAAGAAGGAAAAACTAATTTTGTTCCAAAAAATTGGGAAAATACTTTTTTTAACTGGATGGAAAATATCCAACCTTGGTGTATTTCCAGACAATTATGGTGGGGCCACCAAATACCAGCTTGGTATGGTCCTGATAAAAAATGTTTTGTAGCACTTTCAATTGATGATGCAAATTTGAAGGCAAAAAAACATTACGGTAAAGAAACTGAATTGATACAAGATGAAGATGTTTTGGACACGTGGTTTTCTTCAGCTCTTTGGACTTTTTCAACATTAGATTGGCCAAATAAAACTTATGAACTGGAGAGATTTTATCCAGGAAATGTTTTAGTTACTGGTTTTGATATTATCTTTTTTTGGGTAGCAAGAATGATGATGATGGGTTCATATTTCATGAAACAAACACCTTTTAAAGATGTTTATATTCATCCATTAATTCGAGATGAAAAGGGTCAAAAAATGTCTAAATCAAAAGGTAACATAATTGATCCATTAGTCTTACTTGATAAATATGGAGCTGATACACTTCGATTTACTCTTACAGCCTTGTTAAATCCTGGCAGGGACGTAAAGTTAGCTGAGGATAGAGTTAAAGGTTATAAATCATTTACAAATAAAATTTGGAATGCAGCAAACTTTCTTAATATTAATCATGTTACCTTTATCGATAGTTTAGATAATAACAAGATTAGTCTTGATACTAGTAAATGGATTTTGAAAGAATATGAAAATGTTCAAGCTGAGTATTTTAAAAATATTGAAAAATATCAATTTCATGAAATTGCTAGTTTGATATACCATTTTACATGGCATACATTTTGTGATTGGTACATTGAATTTATAAAATCAGATTTTGCTAATAATGAAAAATCAGAAGAAACGAAAAAAGTATCAGGATGGATCTTTATACAAATTTTAAAATTACTTCATCCAATTATGCCTTTCATTACAGAAAAATTATGGTTATCACTTGTAGACTCTCAATCATTTTTAATGAGTCAAAATTTTACAAAAATTTCTTTTGATAATTCATTTAATGACAGTAACAAATACACCAAAAAAGTCATTGAAATGATGACAGCATTAAGAAATCTTAGAGCTAATTTAAATATATCATATAAAAATGAGATAGAAATTTTTGTTGATACAAAAAATGAAGATCTTAAAAAATTTATAAGCAATTACCAAAATGAATTTAAAAGACTAATTAAAACTAAGTCTATAAAATTTGAGCAAGTTTCTTCTCAAAAAAAATCAGCTTTTATTGTTTTAAATGAGATTACTATCCTAATTCCTTTAGAAGGTATTGTAGATACCGAGAAAGAGAAGTCTAAGCTTAATGATAAAAAAAATATATATACAAAAAAATTAAAAGTAGTTTTAGATAAATTAAATAATAAAGCTTTTATTGATAAAGCTCCGGATAATGTTATAGAAAATTTCAAAATTCAAGAAAAGGAAATTAATTCTTCTATTGAAAAAATTGATGAAATAATAAATACTATTAATTAATATGGAAGACAAAGGATCAAATAGTAAATCAAAACTACCTAGCAGATATGTAAGTGTAGGTCCAAAAAGTGCCCCCCATAGGTCGTATTACTATGCAATGGGTTTAAAAGAACATGAAATTTATCAACCATTTGTTGGAGTCGTGAGTACCTGGAATGAGTCTGCCCCATGTAACATAACTCTTCAAGATCAAGCTCAGCATGTAAAAACAGGTGTTAAAGCTTCTGGGGGAACCCCTAGAGAATTTACTACTATCACAGTAACAGATGGTATTGCTATGGGTCATGAAGCCATGAAATCATCCTTAATTAGCAGAGAGGTGATAGCCGACTCTATAGAATTATCAGTTAGAGGACACTGTTATGATGCAATAGTTGGTTTGGCAGGATGTGATAAATCTCTGCCAGGTCTTATGATGGCTATGGTAAGATTAAATGTTCCATCTGTCTTTATTTATGGAGGCTCAATATTACCAGGTAAATATAAAGGGAAAGATGTTACGGTAATTGATGTATTTGAAGCTGTTGGAAAACATGCTGCAGGCTCTATATCAGATCAAGATTTAAAAGACTTAGAACAAGTGGCTTGTCCATCTGCAGGATCATGTGGAGGGCAATTTACGGCAAATACTATGGCTTGTATTTCTGAAGCTATTGGATTGGCACTTACTAATTCAGCAATGCCGCCTGCGGTAAATACTGAAGAAAGAAAATCTTATGGTGAGAAAAGTGGAAAAGCTATCATGCATCTTTTAGAAAAAAATATAAGACCAAGAGATATTGTAACTTTGGAGTCTCTTGTTAATGCAGCAAGAGTTGTTGCTGCAACTGGAGGCTCAACTAATGCAGCACTTCATTTGCCGGCTATAGCAAATGAGGCTGGACTAAAATTTACATTAAGGGATGTTGTAGAAATTTATAACTCAACGCCGTACATAGGTGATATGCAACCAGGAGGCAAGTATGTTGCTAAAGATTTATATGATATTGGTGGTGTCCCTGTAGTCATTAAATCTTTAATGGATGGAGGCTATATTAACGGTGATTGTATGACGGTTACAGGAAAAACAATAGCTGAAAATCATAAGGAGATAATTTTTCCAACTAATCAAGATGTTGTTTACAAATGTGATAAACCTATAAGTGAAAATAGTTCTGTTGTTGGGCTTTGGGGTAATCTGGCACCTGATGGATGTATATCAAAAATAGCAGGACTTTCAAAATTGACTTTTAAAGGAAAAGCAAAATGTTTTGACTCTGAAGAGGATGCGCTGACAGCTGTCCTTAAAAATGAAATAGTTGCAGGAGACGCTGTAATTATAAGATACGAAGGTCCTAAAGGTGGCCCTGGAATGAGAGAAATGCTGTCTACAACAGGTGCAATCTATGGACAAGGATTAGGAGAAACGGTTGCCTTAATTACTGATGGAAGATTTTCTGGTGGTACAAGAGGTTTTTGTATTGGTCATGTTGGCCCTGAAGCAGCAGTCGGTGGAATGATTGGATTGCTCAAAGACGGAGATGAGATTATTATTGATGCAGTTAAAGGAGAAATTAATGTTACTTTAACTGATGATGAAATTACAAAAAGAAAAAAAGAATGGAAGCCTAGGACAACAAATCATAATTCTGGATCGATATGGAAATATGCTCAGACTGTAGGTCCAGCTCATGAAGGCGCTGTTACCCAACCAGGGGCGAAAGAGGAAACACACACCTACGCAGATATTTAATTTTCTAAAGTAATTGTAACTGGCGTATGGTCTGACGCCTTTTCCCAACCTCTAGGTTCTCTATTTACTTCTACCTTCCTAATTAAATCAGTAACATTTGCAGTCGTTAAAAAATGATCAATTCTTAGACCGTTTCCTTTTTGCCAACCACCACCTCTGTAACCCCAAAAAGTCCAGTTTGTTTTACCTTCAACAAAATATTTAACCAAATCTGTAAAGCCCATATTGATCAAAATCCTATATTGTTCTCTTGTAAGAGGGTGTGCACATGCGTCGTTTTTATAATTTTCTGGAGAGTAAACATCGTCATCAGTTGGAATCACATTGAAATCACCTGCAATGATAATGGGAATATTATTACTTTTAAGCTCCTCGATGTAATCATTAAATTTTTTCATCCAATTAATTTTGTAATCAAATTTTTCGGTTTCAATAGGGTTACCATTAGGTAGATAAATATTAATTAGCTTAATTTTTTTTTTAATTTTTTTTAACTTAATTTCAGTTTCAATAATGCGAGAATTTGGATCTTCAAATTTAGGTATAGAAGTATTTGTTATTTCTAATTTAGTTTTGCTTAAAATAGCTACACCATTCCAAGCTTTTTGACCGTTTACATATGAAAAATAACCTAATTTGTTTATAATATCTTTTGGAAAACCTTCCTCAACTGTTTTCAGTTCTTGAAGAAGATATATATCAGACTGATCTTCTAAGATGAATTTCTCTAAGTGATTTATTCTGGCATTAATAGAATTTACATTCCAAGTTGATATCTTCATTAGATAGAAAAAGATGTTCCACAGCCACAAGAAGAGGTAGCCTGTGGATTAGTAATCTTAAAAGATGAACCAATAAGCTCATGAACATAATCAATTTTTGAATTTTGTATTAACTCCATTGAGGTTTCATCAATAATTACATCAATTTTTTCATTATGAATCAAAATATCATCTTCATTTTTTAAGTTTTCAAAATCAAATTTATATTGAAATCCTGCGCAGCCACCACCCAAAACAGTAATTCTAAAATATTTAGCTGAGTCTTTTTTTAATACCGTAGCTATATGTTCTTGAGCATTGTCAGTAATTTCTATTTTATTCATAATAAAACGTATATACTTATTTATTTTATGACTTTATAGCAAATTCTTCAATGTTTGAACATTTAGCATCTTCACCATCCTCATCTAAAGGTCGATTATATAGAGAAATAGACTCTGATAGCAGCAGAAGTCCATTTGAGAGAGATCGATCAAGGGTAATTCATTCAAGTTCTTTTCGTAAACTAAAATATAAAACACAGGTTTTTATTGAAAGTGAAAGTGATTATTTTAGAACGAGACTTACCCACTCTTTAGAGGTTTCTCAAATTTCACGTTCTATTTGTAGGTTATTAAAATTAAATGAAGATTTGGGTGAAACTGTAGCTTTGGCACATGATTTAGGGCACCCTCCATTTGGTCATAATGGAGAAAAAGCACTGAACATGTCAATGAGTGATCATGGAGGTTTTAACCATAATGATCAAACTCTTCGAGTTTTAACAAATATTGAAAAGAGACATCCTGATTTTGATGGTTTAAATCTCACTTGGGAGAGTTTAGAGGGCATTGTTAAGCATAATGGAATTATTTTGAAAAACCCACCTTTTCACACTGCATTATACAATAAGAAACATGATCTTATGCTGCATAAGCAGCCTTTATTAGAATCTCAGATAGCAGCTATTTCAGATGATGTAGCTTATAACAATCATGATGTTGAAGACGCAATAAGAGCAGGTCTACTGACTATAAATCAGCTTGAAGAAAATGATTTTTTTAAAAATATTATTTTAAAATTAAAAAAGGAATATAAAGATATTGATGATAAACTATTAATGTTCCAAGTTTTAAGAAATAGTATGTCCTTTATGATTGAAGATATATATCACCAAACATGTATGAATATAAAGAGTGCAGGGGTAAAAAATATTGAAGATTTACAAAATAATCAGAGTTTTTTGGTTTCTTTTTCTTCAGAAATGGAATCAAATTCCAAAAAAATTAAATCTTTTCTCTTCGATAATGTTTACAATCATAAGAATTTAGTTCTTAAAAGAGATAATGTAGAAAAAATTATTTCAAAATTATTCAAATATTTTTATACTTCTCCAAATAAACTTCCTCTTGATTGGAGAAAAATAGACGAACCTATTGAAAGAGTAATTTGTGATTATGTATCTGGGATGACCGATAGATTTGCATCGCGACTATTTAAGGATATATATGAGTAATCATATAGATTTACTTTTTGATTTTTTTCATCAATATGTAAATATTGGTATTAAGGAAAATATTTTTAATGAATTTAATAAAAAATCTATAAGTATTGATTTTTCATCAAAATCAAGACAGGGTGATATTTCTTCTAATTTTTATTTAGTAGCCATCAAGAAAAATTTAGATAAAAAATTCGATTTAAAAACCGATTTACTAAAAAAAATTAATAATTTATTTTTTGTTGAAAATTGTGAAATTTCTAAAAATGGATTTATAAATATAAATATCAAAAAAAATTTTCTTTTAGATCAAATTAAAAACTTACTAGAAGCAAAACATGCATTTGGAAAATCTAATTTAGGAAGTGGAAAAAAAGTTAATGTTGAGTTTGTATCAGCTAATCCTACAGGCCCTATTACTGTCGCTCATATGCGAGGAGCTGTCTTAGGTGATGTTATCTCTTCTTTGCTTGGTGAGTCTGGATTTGAAGTAACCAGAGAATATTATGTGAATAATGCTGGTTCACAAATCGATACACTGGGTATTTCTCTTTATAAAAGATATTTAGAATTATTTGGTGAAGCAATAGAGCTAAACAATGATGAATATCCTGGAAGCTACTTAATTGATATTGCTAACAAAATTAAAAAAATAGATGGAGATAAATGGAGGAATAAAGATACCAATGAAAGAGAGGAATATTTTAAAGATTTTGCTGTAACATACTTAATAGAATTTATTCAAAATGATCTTCAGCTTTTAAATATACACTTTGATAAATTTACTTTTGAGAAAGATATAGTATCAAATCAAATAATAAATGAATTATTCAAAATATTGAATGAAAAAAAACTGCTTTACAAAGGAACGTTAGAAAAACCAAAAGGTGAAGACTCTGATGATTGGGAACCTAGAGAGCAATTGTTATTTAAATCATCTGATATCTTTGATCATCAAGATAGAGCACTTCAAAAATCAAATGGTGAGTGGACTTATTTTGCAAATGATGCAGCTTATCATTTAGATAAATACAAAAGAAAATTTGATAAGCTTATTAATATCTGGGGTGCTGATCATATAGGGTACATACCAAGAATGAGATCAATATTAAAAACTATTTCAGCTTCAGATGATTATCTTGAAATTTTAACATGTCAGATTGTCAGATTAATCAAAAATAATGAGATTTTAAAAATGTCAAAAAGAGAAGGAAATTTTATTACTTTAAAAGAAGTTTACGATCAAGTTGGTAAAGATCCTCTTAGATATTTTATGATTTCAACAAAAAGTGAAACATCAATGGATTTTGATTTAAATAAAGTTTTAGAAAAAAATAAAGATAATCCAGTATTTTATTGTCAATATGCCTATGCAAGAGCATCATCAGTTATAAACAAGGCTAGTAGTTTAGGAATAAATTTAGATTCATTTGATAAATATAATCAAGCTACAAATAATTTAACTAAAGATGAAATTGAAATAATTTTAAAATTACTTTCTTATCCTTATATTTTACAACAAGCTTCAAACTATAGAGAACCTCACAGATTAACAAATTTTATAGAAGATATATCAACTTTATTTCATTCTTTTTGGAATAAAGGAAAAGAGAATGAGTCTCTTAGGTTTATAGATAATCAAGATATAATTAAAACACAATCAAAACTATTATGGTTGCATTCAATGAGGATAGTTTTTGAAAATGTTTTTAAAATTATTGGTATTGATTTTCACGAAACTATGTGATGATTGCAAGAAAAATTTTCCAAAGAAAAAAATCTAAAACAAAATATATTATTATTACTTTAGCACTCTTATTTATTATAATGACTGTTTATTATTTCTTTGTGGATAATAGAGATGAATTTGTGATTTTACCTGAAAATAAAAAACCTTTTTATATAATACCAGAGGATCGAGGAGGGCAGAAGGTTGAAAATCTTGACAAAAAAAGTTTGAATTTAAAATCTTTAGAGTCAATTAATGAAAATATTAATTTCCCAGATGATTTACTTTATAGCATACAATTTTTTTCAGATACAAAATATGAAAATGTGAATAATTATCTTAAAAAAATTATCAACTCAAAGGAAACTATATATCAAATAGAAGATTTTTATATTTTGGCATTAAGTACAGAAATAGGTATTGATTATTTTTTAATTTATAAAAATTTTGATACTAGAGAAGAGGCACAAGACTATTGCTCAAATTATCTTTCTAAAATTGAAAATTGTCTAATAGTTGATACTACTAAATTTTAAATTAGCCAGAATCATATTAAATAACTATAGTTAACTATGCTAAATATAAACGGTGAATTAAATGAAATAAATTCGTCTAAGCAATTTAATATAACTCTTAATTCGTATGAGGGGCCAATTGATTTATTGCTAGATCTGGCTCGGAAGCAAAAAGTTGATTTATCTGAAATTTCTATACTAGAATTAGCTGAGCAATACATTAATTTCATTAACCAGTATCAGGATATACATTTAGAGATTGCTGCAGATTACCTTGTAATGGCTGCATGGCTTACTTATTTGAAATCAAGACTTCTTCTTCCAAAAGAAGAAAAGTCCGAAGACCATACTCCAGAGGAATTAGAAGAAGCTCTTAAATATCAACTTCAACGATTAGAAGCTTTTCAGTCTGTTTCAAAAAAACTATATTCAAAACCCCTTATAGGGCGAGATGTTTTCTATGGTGGGTCAGCTGAAGGAGTGAAAGTTAAATATACTATTAACTATTCTTCAAATCTATTTGATTTATTGCGTGCTTATTCTAGCATTATTCAAAAAGGTGATAATATTAGTCATTTAACAATTGCTTATTCTGAATTGTATTCTGTAGATAATGCAATACAAAGATTAAAAAATATTTTTGGAAATGTAACAGAGTGGACAAATTTATTAAAACTAATTCCAAAATTTAATGAAAAAAAAATCATAAATAAGTCTATATTGTCATCTAATTTTGTTGCGTCTTTAGAATTAGCAAAAAATGGTTTTATAGAAGTAAAACAGAACGAGTCATTTGGTAATATTTTTGTAAAGTTGAAACAACTATGAGTACTAATAGAGATAGTAAAATATTAGAAGCAATTTTATTTGCGTCCGGATCACCAGTTTTAGAGGAAGACCTAAAAGATAAAATGATTAATAAAAAGGAATTTAAAAAAGAAATTGAAAGTCTAAAAGAATTTTATCAAAATAGAGGTATTAATTTAATTAAAACTGGAAATAAGTGGTCTTTTAGAACTGCGGAGTCAATCAAAGACGATCTTACAATTTTTAAAACACAAAAAAGAAAACTATCTAGAGCCGCAATAGAAACATTATCAATAATTGCTTACCAACAACCTATAACTAGATCTGAAATTGAAAATATTCGCGGTGTTCAAATGGGTAGAGGTTCAATTGATCATCTCATGGAAATAGGATGGATTAAACCATCTGGAAGAAAAAATATACCAGGTAAACCCGCTCTATGGGTAACAACAGAATTGTTTATGGAGCATTTTGGAATTGAAAATATTTCTGATTTACCAAGTAAAGAAGAGCTTAAAGCTAGTGGATTTTTAGAAAAAAGATCAGCTATAGCTACAATTACTGATATTGCAGGTAAAAATGAATTTCTAGAAGACAAAGAAGTTGACGATGAAGAAACTCTTGAGGACTTTATTCCAGAAGAAAGTGCTAAATAATTAGAGAAATCTCTAGTTTTCTATCTTAAAATTATATTTATTGAGTTTTACTTTTATAAATTATACGTTAAGAGCATTCTTAAAAGGAGATAATTTATGACACCAAGTATTTGGCAACTTCTAATTGTTTTAGTCATCGTGTTATTATTATTTGGAAGAGGTAAAATACCTCAGCTCATGGGTGATATGGCGAAAGGAATTAAATCTTTTAAAAAAGGTATGAGCGATGATGATAAAAAAGAAGATAAAAATATAGAGAATAATTCTGATAGCGAAAAGTAATTATGCTTACTTTTGGCTGGGGTGAAATTCTTCTAGTTTTTATTGTCGTAATAGTAGTCGTTGGACCAAAAGATCTACCTAAATTAATTAAACAATTATCTTCTTTTACCAAATCGTTAAAAAAACTTTCTAGAGAATTCAAATCTTCTTTAAACGAAATTGCTGACCATGAAGATTTTAAGGAAGTTAAATCTTCCATAAAAGAAGTTCATAAAATTAAAGATGATATTGATTTAAAAGGTAAATTTAAATCCGAAATAAACTCAATAAAGGAAACTAGTGATATCATCGATAAGGAAGTAAAAGATTTTAAAAATATTAGCAACAAATGAGTAAAGAAAATCAATTAGAGGAAATGTCATTAATTGATCATTTAACTGAGTTGCGTAAAAGACTTTTATGGAGTTTTGTATACGTCATTATAATTTTTCTTATTTGTTTTTATTTTGCTAGTGATTTATTTTATTTTCTTGCCAAACCTCTAGTTAACTTATTGCAAGTAGATAAAGGACAAGGATTTATCTATACCGCTTTGCAAGAAGCTTTTTTTACTGAATTAAAAATTGCTTTCTTTTTTGCACTATTTTTTGCGTTCCCCTTAATTGCAATTCAAATATGGAAATTTATTGCCCCTGGTCTCTATCGACATGAAAAAAACGCTTTTTTACCATTTCTAGTAGCCACTCCCATTTTGTTTTTTGCTGGTGGAGCTATGGTGTATTACTTAATTGCACCTCTTGCTTGGAATTTTTTTCTTTCTTACCAAAATATGAGTAGTTCAGGTGTACCTATTCGATTGGAAGCTAAAATGGGTGAGTATTTATCTTTAATGATGAGATTTATCTTTGCTTTTGGATTAGCATTTCAATTGCCTGTTGTTCTAGGCCTGATGGCAAAAGTTGGAATTGTTACTTATCAATCTTTAAAAAAATTTAGGAAATATGCAATTGTAATTGCTTTTTTATCTGCTGCTTTTTTAACTCCACCAGATCCTTTTAGTCAAATTAGTCTCGCATTACCGATAATATTACTTTATGAAGTTTCTATTTATATTGCTAAAATAATTCAAAAAAACAAACAAGAAGATTAATGCATAATATAAATTATATTAGAGAAAACCCTGTAGAGTTTGATAATTTCATGAAATCTAGAGGTGAAAAATCTGTTTCTCAAAAAATTATAGATTTAGATAAGGAAAAAAGAGAAGCTCAAACAGCTTTACAAAATCTATTAGCGGAAAGAAATCAATTGTCCAAAACTATAGGTAAATTGAAAGGTGAAAAAAAAGATGCCTCTCAAGAAATGGTGCAAGTTGATGAATTAAAAAATAAGATCAATGCTCTAAAAGAATTAGAAGTTATTAAAAATGATGAGTTGTCAGCAATTTTAAGTAGACTTCCTAACATACCAGACTCTAGCACTCCAATAGGAGCTAATGAAGAAGAAAATGTATTCTATAGAGATTGGGGAGATAAACCATCTTTTGATTTTGATCCAAAACAACATTTTGAGATTGGTGAAAATGCTAATTTAATGAATTTTGAGACTGCAACCAAGTTATCTGGTTCTAGGTTTGTTATACTAAAAGGTCAACTTTCAAAATTAGAAAGAGCAATAGCAAATTTTATGATAGATAAACATACATCAGAAAACGGTTATGTTGAATTGCATGTACCTTATTTGGTAAAAGCAGATACATTATACGGAACTGGCCAACTGCCAAAATTTGCAGATGATTTATTCACTGCAGGTGATGATCATTGGCTAATACCAACTGCAGAAATACCTCTTACAGCCCTACATAGTAATGAAATATTAAATATAAACCAACTTCCAATGAGAGTTACATCTTACACCCCTTGTTTTAGATCTGAAGCAGGCGCAGCAGGAAAAGACACAAGAGGAATGCTTAGGCAACACCAGTTTACTAAAGTTGAACTTGTCTCACTAGTTGAGCCTGAACATTCAAAAGATGAATTAGAAAGAATGCTTAGCTGTGCAGAGGGTATACTTAAAGATTTGAATCTTCATTATAGAGTTATGACTTTATGCACTGGTGATATGGGTTTCAATGCCAATAAAACATATGATATTGAAGTTTGGTTGCCAGGCGAAAATAAATATCGAGAAATCTCAAGTTGCTCAAATTGTGGAGATTTTCAAGCACGAAGAATGAATACTAGATATAAAAAAGATGAAAAAAATATACATATACATACATTAAATGGGTCAGGGTTGGCTGTAGGAAGAACTTTAATAGCTATACTTGAAAATTATCAAACTGCTGATGGAAACGTTAAAATTCCTGACGCCCTTAAAAAATATTTTGATAATCAAGATACTTTATTTTAGTGCTAGATGTTAAGAAAATTAGGTTAATTCTAGAATTAAGAGAGTCCGGTATAGCTGACTCGAATATTTTATCAGCAATAGAAAAAATACCTAGGGAAAAATTTATACCCCATAATTTTCGAAACCAAGCTTATGATAATATTGCATTACCGATTGGTGATAACCAAACCATTAGTCAACCATTTGTTGTTGCAAAAATGACCCAACTATTGGACGTTCAACCAAAATTTAAAATATTAGAGATTGGAACAGGAAGCGGTTATCAGAGTGCAGTACTTTCAAAATTAGTAAGAAGAGTTTACACTATAGAAAGAATTAAAAGTTTACTTATCAAAGCTGAAAAAGTTTTTGAAGAACTAAAAATATCAAATATTGTATCAAAATATGCAGATGGTAATCTTGGTTGGAAAGAACAAATTCCATTTGATAGAATTATAATAACAGCTGCAACTCCATTTATATCCAAGGAAATAGAGTCACAAATTAATGAAGGTGGAATTATTGTTGCGCCAATGATTATGAAAAATAAACAGGTAATCGTTAAGTATAAAAAAATTGGAAATAAATTGGAGTCACAAATTTATGATGATGTACTTTTTGTTCCTAATTTATCAGGCACAGAATAAGTTATAAATTAAGAATACTCCTATATTTTTTATTACAAAAATAGAAGTACGACAAACCTATCGACCAATGCATAAAAGCTATTGAATAAAACATTAGCGTATAACTCTCACCAAATTGATAAAAAATTATTGATATCATAACTAATGGAATAAGAACAAATCTCATAATTGCCATATACATTACAATGATTGCTTTTTTTAATCCTTGAAAAGTTGCATTTCCAATAAAAAAGAAAGGGAACGCAGGAAACATTAATGCTGAAATTTTAAGATAATTAGAACCAAATTTTATAACTTCCTTGTTTTCTGTAAACAAACTCATTGCTATTTCTGATGTAATAAAAATTATTATGCCTAGAATTGATAATATTGTTACTGCGACCCCAATAGCTTTTTTATATGTTTCCAAAACACGAGTAAATTGTTTTGCACCAAAATTTTGACCAACTATTGATACTGTGGCTGTGCTTAGACCTAGCAAAGGTAAAAAAAATAATTGCTCATATCTGCCTGCTGCAGTGTAACCTGCAATTGCATCGACTCCAAAAAAACCCACAAAAAAAATTAAAATATATGAACCAACTGCAATCATCATCATGCCAATAGAAGCTGGAATACCCTGAGATAATATATTTTTAATAATTTCAATATTCGGAATAATTGTAATTTTTACATACTTATAAATTACAGTTTTAGACAATTTTCTATAAAGATAAAAAATTCCAACAAATTGAGATATTATTGTAGCGTAGGCAATCCCATCAATTCCTAAGGGCGAGAATAGTTGATAATTAAAAAATTTTCCCGAAATTAGTATTGGATTAAGAGCTATATTTAAAAAAAAACTAAAGATTAAAACATTTCTATAGCTTTTTGTGTCTCCTTGTGCGCTCAAAGATGAGTTAATTGACATTAAAATAAAGATGAAAATCGAGCCAAAGAAAATGATATTTATATATCTCAAGGATAAATCCAATGTTATTAAATCTTTGTTCATGAATTGAATAAGTGAAGGACTAAAATATATACCAATGCACGTAACAATTAATGCTACTAAAATTGAAAGCAAAAAAGACTGCGTGAATATCTTTCCTGAATTATTTAAATTATCTTCACCTATACTATTCGCTATTAAAGAAGTTGTTCCAATACTTAAACCTACACCTAAAGCTATGATTATGAAATAAATTGGAAATATTTGTCCAATTGCTGCGAGAGCCTCATCGGAAATCATTTTACCTGCAAAGATTGAGTCTACAACTGAATATAAATTTTGAAATATAGTTCCAATAGAGGAGGGAATTGCAATTTTTATAAATAACGAATAAATACTATCATCTTTTAAATTAATATTATGACTGTTAGACATTATATTTTTTGAATTTTTGGTTTTATATTACAATATTCATCTTTTAAAAGATGATACAGTTCCTTAACACATTCTTTCATTAATTTTATTAGGTACGGTGACCCATCAAATAAAATAATGCCTGATCCTTTCATCCCAATTTCTTCATCATATTTTTTCACTGGTAATTCAATTCTAGTTATTCTATTCGATCCAATTTTTCTTATATTTTCAATAAATAGGTCATTGTTTTCAATATTCAAAACTGGGTACCAAATTATTGCTGTCAAATTTTCAAATTTTGCATTTAGTATTCTTAGAGTATTCAAAACTTTATCAAAATCATCTTTTATTTCATAAGATGGGTCAATTAATACCAGTGTTTTTTTCTTTTCATTTACTTTATTAAGAAACTCAAAACCATCCTTATTGAATATTTTTGCATTTAGATTCTTCGATAAATTTTTTCTCAATAATTTAAATTCATTATTGTGAAGCTCATAACATAATATTTGGTCTAGATTATCAGCTAAGTGACTCATAATTAATGGAGATCCAGGATAAAATAATAATTTTTTACATTTATTTATATTTCTTAAAACTTTTAAATAATAATTTATTGATTGATTTTCGAATTTGTAATTTTCTAATTTAGTTATTCCTCGATTATACTCTTTATTTTTTGACATATAATCACTTGCAAATTTATAAATCCCACTACCTGAGTGAGTGTCAACATAAGTAATTGATTTATGGTGTCTTTTTAGGCTAATGTAAGCCTGTATTAGACATATATGTTTTAATACATCAGCTTCATTTCCAGCATGATATCCATGTTTATAACTTAACATTTTATTTAACTTTTATAATATAGCTTGCAATTATTAGAATTATTGTTACTTACATTCTTAATTAATTACCGACGAGATTTATAGTTATATTTATTAATTAAAATACAAATCTTATTTCCCATACATTTTAACAAAAGGAGACTACATGGCTACAGGTAAAATTAAATGGTTTAATCCAACTAAAGGTTACGGATTTATTGAAAACGACGCAGGTGGAAAAGATGTTTTTTTACATATTTCTGCTTTAGAGGAAGCTGGAATAGATCAGCTTCAAGAAGGTGAAGCTGTTTCATTTGAAATCGGTGAGAACAGAGGAAAAGAAAACGCTATTAACGTAAAAAAAGTATCATAATATTTGATTAAGATTTTAGAATGGGCTGGAGTTATAACAGCCATTTTGTACTCTTTATTTGTTGCTCTAAACATTGGCCTTGAGTTTTTGGGCTTTAGTTTATTGTTTATTTCAGCTATTTTGATTGGTGTTTGGGCTTATAAACTTGGACACAAAGGGATATTATTTTTACAAATTTTCTATGCTAGTGCTGGCATTATAGGAATGTATAGATGGTTTGGTTAAGAATAATTTTATTTTTTTTTATATTTGTATCCTCAGTAAATTCTTCAGAATTGAACCAGCAAGAAATTTCTTATTTTAAGATAATTGATTTAAATAATGATGGTTTTGTATCTGTAGAAGAGATTAATCAATCATTAGATATTATATTTCAGTTGATTGATGTTAACAAAGATCAATTAATTTCATTATCAGAATTAGAGGAGTTGAAAGAAATTATAGAAATATTGCAATGAGTATTTGGGGAAGGTTATTAGGTGGTGCGGCTGGTTTTGCATTAGGTGGTCCAATTGGAGCAATATTGGGTGTAATGGCTGGAAGTGCATTTGATAGAAAAAAACAACATACTTTTAATTTTTCTAAAATTTCTCAAGAACAAAAACAACAAATTTTTACAATAAGTTTTATTGTATTAGCTGCTAAACTTGCAAAAAGTGATGGCCAAGTCACCGATGATGAAATTCGAGCCTTCAAAGAAAAATTTAACGTTCCTAAATCAGAACTTAATAAAGTAGGTAAAATTTTTAATGAGGCCAAAAAAGATGTTTATGGATATAAACAAATAGCCGATCAGGTAGGTCTGGTCTTTTCAAATAACAAAATATTACTTGAGGAGATGCTTAATAATTTATTTTTTATTGCCGCATCTGATGGCCAGATATCTCTAAAAGAAGTTGAATTGCTAAGATCAATATCCCAATCATTTTCATTTGATGAAAATACTTTTCAACGCATATTCCAAATGAATTTAAAAGATAATGCATCTGATCCCTATAGAGTTTTAGATGTTAGCAGAGATGACACTGACCAAGAAATTAGAAAAAAATGGATCCAATTAAATAAAGAGCACCATCCAGATAACTTGATTGCTAGAGGTATGCCTAAAGAATTTATTGAACAATCAAACAAGGAATTAGCTGCTATAAATCTAGCCTATGATAAAATAAAAGAAATTAGAGCAAAATCTTGATACCAAAAGAACTGTCCATTAATTCCGTAGAGCAAGTTTATAAAAACATTAAGCCCTTTATTAATGTCACACCTTTAATTAAAGCTAATAAAATAATTGATGAAACTTTTAAAACTAATATTTTTTTAAAATTTGAATGCTTTCAAAAAAGTGGATCATTTAAAGCAAGAGGAGCAACTAATAATATTCTATCTAGTGATAAAAAAGATCTTCAAAATGGAATTACTGCAGTAAGTGCAGGAAATCATGCAATAGCAGCTTCTTACGTATCAAATATTTTTAAACTTAAAAATAAAATTTTTCTTTATGAATCTGCAAATCCTTACAGAGTAAATATATGTAAAAATTATGGAGCTAATATTTTATTTACAAATGCTAATAATGCTTTTGATGAAGTTAGGAATGCAGAAAAAGAGGGTTATAAATTTATACATCCATTTGATGGCACATATACTTTGCAAGGATCAGCTACTTTAGGTTTAGAAATTGCAAATCAAATTAAAAATTTAAATACTACAATTGATAATATATTAATTTCAGTTGGTGGAGGTGGTTTAGTAAGTGGTATAGGCTCAACTTTAAAACAAATTTTTCCTCATATTAATATTATAGGTGTTGAACCTAATGGTGCGAAAGGAATGACTGATAGTTTAAAAAAAAATGTACCACTAGATAAAGTTGAAATTGATAGTATTGCTGATAGTTTATGCGCGCCTCTACATATGCCATATTCATTTGATGTAGCAAGTAAAGTAATCGATCAAATGATTAATATATCTGATCAAGATATGATTGAATCAATGAAATTTGCTTTTAAGAATTTAAAATTATTTCTTGAACCTGCTTGTGTCGCTGGTTTTGCAGCTTTAAAAAAAATCAATTCTTCAAAATTGATTAATCAAAATACTCTAATTTTATTATGTGGTTCAAACATTGACACTCTATCTTGGAAACAGATGATTAAAACTTCTTAATAAATATTTTCTTTTGATTTATTATCAGTACTGTGAAACATTCATTAAAATATGATGACACGTGATAATAATATAAAAGCAATTGTCTTAATAATATTAGGTATGTTTGTATTTTCTATACAAGATGCCCTAATCAAAATTATATCTGACTCAATTAACATTTATGTAATTTATTTAGTACGATCTATGGTAGGGTTGTTGGCTATTTTTGCTTACTGTAAATTTAAAAATATTAAAATTGTATTCAAAACTCATTATCCATTAATTAGTATTTTGAGAGTCTCTGGATTTTTTCTAGGATTTAGCCTCTATTATTTTTCATTATCAAAAATTTCTTTGCCTGAAGCCGTCACTCTTTTTTTTGTTAGTCCTTTTTTTGTTACAATTTTTTCTAAATTTATTATTGGAGAAAAGGTGGGTATCTACAGATGGTGTGCAATTTTAATTGGCTTTTTTGGTGTATATTTAGTTTTGAATCCAGATTTTAATGATTTTAACATTTACAGCTTATTTCCAATTTTATGTGCTTTTTTTTATGCACTTACTGTTGTTATACAAAAAAAAACATCTGATAAGGATTCATTATTCACTCAAATAATTCACACATATTTATCAGCTATATTATTTTCAATTATAATATATTTTGTAATACAAAATATAACTTTTACCTCTTATCAAGTATCAGAATACAAGTTTGTACTTATGAGTTGGCAAATACCTAGTTTATACTTTCTTTTTATACTCTTAATTATTGGATTTACAGGTGTTATTGGTTTCTTTTCTTTATTTGGAGCATATCGTATTGGCTCTCCATCTACTATAGCACCATATGAATATAGTTTAATTATTTGGTCAATTCTTTTTGGTTACTTTATTTGGAATGATTATTTAACACTCACTGGTTTTGCTGGGTTGTCGTTAATATTAGTTGCAAGTTTTTTTACTTTGTTACGTGAGTACCAATTAAGTATAAAAGTGAATTTAGATAAACCATTAAGATAATTCTTAACAACTTATCAACATACATATTCACAAAAAAATCAAATTGATGTTTTTTTTGTTTGATAATTATTTTTTTACAAAGTAAATTATAATCACTTATTACACGCAAAGGTAGTAAGCAAATTAAATAAGGGAAACTTTATTTAGTTTGTATCGGGAGGAAATGCACGATACATAAAAAAGACCTAGCTTGCTGGGTCTTTTTTTTTGTCAAAATCAAATTTTTTAATATAAAGCGTTTTTGTGTCTATTATAAAGTATGAAATCATCCTTGATCTGTTTTTAAACAAACTTATCCCAGACACTAAAATATCCGTTTCTAAAGGTAATAAAATTTTTGGAGCTTTTATTATTAAAAAAGAGGATTTAAGTTTTACTATATCTGGGACAAATAATGAGACAGAAAATCCGCTATTTCATGGAGAAATTTCAACAATAATTAATTTTTTTAAATCTAAAAATTTAAATCCAAAAGAATATTTATTCATAAGCTCGCATGAACCTTGCTCAATGTGTTTATCAGCAATTACCTGGTGTGGCTTTGATAATTTTTATTTTTTTTTCCCTTATTCTGATACAGAGTCTAGTTTTAATATCCCCCATGATTTAAAAATTTTAAATGAAGTTTTTAATATTAAAAATGGAGAATATAATAAGGATAATTATTACTGGAAAAGCCATTCAATTTTAGAATCTATTAATAAATCAAAAGATCCATATAAAGAAAAGCTTTTAGAAAAAGCACAAAAAATTAGAGATCAGTACGAAAATCTATCAGAGCTTTATCAATCTTCTAAAATTTCAAATAACATCCCTCTAAATTAATTGAATATTATCAAAAATAAGTATAAATAACTTTTAACGGGAGATACTGTTTATACACAGAGCCGAAGGAGCAACGACCCGGAAACTCTCAGGCAAAAAGGACCGTTAAAATAAAAATCTGGAAAAGAGATTATTCTCTACCGAAGGAGTAAAAACTCTCAGGTAAAAATACAGAGAGGGCTTAGACAGGAGAAATTTTGACTGAAGAAGCTCTACAAGATATCTATTTAAACAACTTTCACAAAAGTAATAATGCTAAGTTTGTGCCTTTTGCAGGCTATAATATGCCAATAAATTACAAAAGTGGAATTATTAATGAACATATTCATGTCAGAACTCATGCAGGTCTCTTTGATGTATCGCACATGGGGCAAATCTTAATTCCTTTAACTAACGAAAATATTCTTGCTTTAGAAGTTTATATTCCATTAGATATTAAATTATTGCAATTCAATAAGTGTCACTATTCATTTATTTTAAACTCACATGGAGGAGTTGTTGATGATATTATGTTATCAAAAATTAAAATTGAAGATAACGAATTTATTTACATTGTTTATAATGCTTCAAGAAAAAGTGTTCTTAATGAAATATTTAGTAAAACAATTGTAAATTATAAAATTATCCAAGATAGATGTTTGATTGCCTTACAAGGTCCAGATTCATTTTCCGTGATTAGCTCAATACTAAACTTATCCTCTTCAATGAAATTTTTAGATATTGAAATATTAGAATATGAAAATACTAAAGTTTTTATTTCTCGATCTGGTTATACAGGTGAAGATGGTTTTGAAATATCTATATTAGACAATATTGCTGAAAATTTTGTTCAAAAAATTATTCAAAATAAAAATACAATTTTATGTGGTTTAGGATGCAGAGACTCCCTTAGAATGGAGGCAGGCCTTAGTTTATATGGAAATGAATTAAATGAAGATATTAATCCAATACAAGCAGGTTTATCATGGGCTTTAGATAAAAGTAGACTTAAAGATAAAAACTTAAACTGTTTTCAAGTATTATCAGAAGAAATAAATACATCTCAATCCATCAAAAGAATTGGACTAAGTCCTGTAAATAAGAGTATGTTGCGCGCTCAGATGACCTTACATAATGAAAATAATGAAGAAATTGGAAAAATTACTAGTGGTTGTTATTCTCCAATTCTAAAAAAATCAATTGCCATAGGTTATATAAATAAAACTTTGGATATGTCAGAAAAATTATTTGTTAAAATTCGTGATAAACTAGAAGAAATTCAAATTGAGAAAATTCCATTTGTTAAAAAAAATTATAAAAAAGGAGATTAATATGTCTGAGAAAAAATATACCGAAGAACATGAATGGGTCAAATTAGAGGGTGATACAGCAATTGTAGGCATTACTGACCATGCTCAAGAAAGTTTAGGTGACATTGTTTTTGTTGATTTGCCAGCAGTTGGTAAAGAAGTAAAAGCAAAAGAAGAACTGTGCGTTATTGAGTCCGTTAAAGCTGCATCAGATATTTATTCACCGCTTGATGGTGAAGTATTAGAAGTAAATGAAAATCTCTCAAATGATGCATCAATTGTTAATCAAGATGCTGAGAACGAAGGATGGATTTTCAAATTAAAAGTTTCAGATATTGCCCAAGTTAATAATTTGATGACATTGGATCAGTACAAAGAATTTTTGGATAAATAATATGATCAATATAAATTCATTTGCAAGCAGACATATTGGGCCACGAAATGACGATATTGCAGCAATGCTAAAAGCTGTTAACTGTGAAAGTCTTGATGAATTAATTAAAAAAACTGTTCCTGAGCATATTTTATTTACGGATAAGTTAAAATTAAAACCTGGCATGTCTGAAGATTTCAATAAAGTAAATATGCAGTTATTATCTTTAAAAAATAAATTTAAAAAAACTTATATTGGTCTTGGTTATCATAATACTATTACTCCTAGTGTAATTCTAAGAAATATTCTTGAAAATCCTGGGTGGTATACTGCATACACACCATATCAGCCTGAAGTGTCCCAAGGTCGCTTAGAAATGCTTATGAATTTTCAGCAAATGATTATTGATTTAACTGGCATGGATATTGCAAATGCATCATTATTAGATGAAAGTACTGCAGCAGCTGAAGCAATGATGATGGCCTATAAAATTAAAAAAAGTAAGCAACATACGTTTTGTATTCAAAATAGCTGCCATCCACAAACTTTATCTGTTCTAAAAACAAGAGCTAATCCTCTTGGAATAAAAATTATTATCGGTCAACCTGATGAAGATACTTTTGGTTGCTTAATACAAAATCCAGATACTTACGGTGAGATAGAAAACCTAGATAAATTGATTTCAGATAATAAATCTAAGAGTATTATCAGTGTAGTTGCAGCTGACATTATGAGCATGGTTATAATGAAATCACCAGGATTTTATGATGCTGATATAGTTATAGGCAGTTCTCAACGATTTGGTGTCCCTATGGGATTTGGAGGGCCTCATGCAGCATTTTTTGCAACAAAAGATGAATATAAAAGATTAATGCCAGGTCGATTAATTGGTGTGTCCGTTGATAGAAATAATAAAAGATCTTATCGAATGGCTCTTCAAACTCGTGAGCAACATATACGAAGAGAAAAAGCAACCAGTAATATTTGTACTGCTCAAGCTTTATTGGCAATTATTGCTGCAGCTTATGCTATTTACCATGGTCCTGAGAGATTAAAAAATATTGCTACAACTATTAATTACAATGCTCGATATCTTAAAAAATCATTAGAAAAATTAGGTTTTAATATTTTATCTCGTCGATATTTTGACACTCTAGTTATTGAAGATAATAAGGCTAAAGACTTGTTTAACAAATCGGTTGAGGAGGGTATTAACTTTAGATTAATTGATGACAAAACGCTCTCTTTGACAATTGATGAAACGACAACTCTTGAAGATATTGACAATTTGATCAACTTTTTCAATACTGAAAACAAAACGTTAGACGCTAAGAATGTTGAAGAAAATCTTGATGTAATTTTTAGAGAAGATGATTTACTAAGAGATGATAAGATCTTAACGCACCCCATATTTAATATTTATCATTCTGAAACAGAAATGATGAGATATTTAAAAAAATTAGAAAATAAAGATATTGCACTTAACAGATCTATGATTCCTCTTGGGTCATGCACTATGAAGTTAAATGCTGCTTCAGAAATGCTGCCTATAACTCTTCCAGGATTTGCAAATGCTCACCCTTTTTTAGAAAAACATCAAAGAGAAGGTTATAATCAAATGATGAGAGAGTTAATTTCGATGTTAAAAGATATAACTGGCTTTGATGCTATATCTTTACAACCCAATGCTGGTGCACAAGGAGAGTTTGCAGGATTACTTGCTATTAAAAAATATCATGAAGCTAATAAGCAAGGTGATAGAAATATATGTTTGATACCTAATAGTGCTCATGGAACAAATCCAGCGAGTGCGCAAATGTGTGGTATGGAAGTTTCTATAGTAAAATGTGATAATTTAGGGAATGTTGATTTAAATCATTTGGATGAAAAAATTAAAGAAGCTGGTAATAAATTAGCAGCTCTAATGATTACCTATCCATCTACGCATGGAGTTTTTGAGGAGTCAATCTCAATTATCTGTGAAAAAATTCATAATGCAGGAGGCCAGGTTTACATGGATGGTGCTAACTTAAACGCCATGGTAGGAATTGCCAAACCGGGAAAATTTGGACCTGATGTATCACATATGAATCTTCATAAAACTTTTTGTATTCCCCATGGTGGTGGAGGTCCTGGTATGGGGCCAATTGGTGTTAAATCACATCTAGAAAATTTTTTACCTGGCCATCCCATTGTTCAAAATGAACTAGGACTAACAAGTTTAGATGCAGTATCTGCAGCTCCGTGGGGCAGTCCTGCAATTTTACCAATTTCTTATTCTTATATTTCAATGATGGGCGACGAAGGTTTAAAACTTGCAACACAGGTAGCAATCCTAAATGCTAATTATGTTAAGGAAAAATTAAAAAAATACTTTCCACTTTTATATTCTGGCAAAAATGGAATGGTTGCTCATGAATGTATAATTGATATCAGGCCTATCAAAGAAGAGTTGAATATATCAGAAGAAGATATTGCTAAAAGACTTATTGATTATGGTTTTCATGCACCAACTATGTCTTTTCCTGTACCTGGAACTTTAATGATTGAGCCAACAGAAAGTGAGTCGAAAGAAGAAATAGATAGATTTTGTACTGCAATGATATCTATTCATGGAGAAATTGAAAAAGTTCGTAATGGAACGTATGACTCTGAGGACAATCCAATAAAAAACTCACCTCATACAATAGAAGAAGTTTCCTCTGATAAGTGGGATCATAAATATTCAAGAACAGAAGCAGTGTTTCCTCACTCATATCTGTATAATAATAAATATTGGTCACCAGTTGCAAGAATTGATAATGTTTATGGTGACAGAAATCTTTTTTGTGTATGTCCACCTATTGAAGATTATGAAGACGTATCAAATGCCTAGCTAAATGATTTATTTAAATTTACTTTTAGTTTTCATTTGTATTGTATTTATTCATGAGTTTGGACACTATCTTTTTGCAAGAATTTTTAAAGCTGAAGTAACAGATTTTTCCATAGGCTTTGGTAAGCCAATATTTAAATTTACTGACAAGAATAATACAGTATGGAAAATTTCTCCTATACCTCTTGGAGGATATGTTAAAATTAAAGGTTTAGATTCTGTTTTTCAAAAAAGTTCAAATGAAGAACCAGGTTCTTTTCAATCTTTAAAATTATATCAAAAGATATTAATTCTTCTTGCTGGTAGTTTTTTTAATATATTTTCAGCTTGGATAGCTTTGTTTTGCATTTTCTTTTTTTTTGGTATTGCTACATTTGCACCTATTATTGGAAATGTTCTAGATAATTCTCCTGCTAAACTGAATGATTTAAGAGTTAATGATATTATTATTTCTGTCAATGATAATGAAATTTTTGAATTTAGTGACATACCAATTGCTTTAGGAGACGCTGAAGAAATCTCACTTATTGTGCAGAGAAATTCTCAATTAATTGAAAAAAAATTTAAATTACAATTCAATGATGAGATAAACAGATATGTAATGGGAATTTCAAGTAATAATGACCCAATAATTTATAAATTTAATATGTCTAAATCTCTTCAGAATTCGTTCCAATTTATTCCAACTTATTATTCAGCTTCAATTAATTTCTTAAAGCAATCTTATGAAGACAATACATTGGGTGAGCAATTAGCTGGACCGGTTGGAATTGTTAAAATGGCTGATCAAATGATGTTAGATAAGGTTAGGGGGGTAATTTTTCTTTTTATTGTCATATCTCTATTCGTAGGAGTCTTTAACCTGTTACCAATTCCCCTTTTAGATGGTGGTCATATTGTTTATTTTGTAATAAGCAAAATCTTTTCCAATTCTCTACCAGAGTTAGTCACAAGAATTTATATTGCTACAGGTTTAACAATCATATCTTTTTTATTTATTTTTGTTACATTTAACGATATTTTTTATAAATAAATATTAACGAAATGAGTAATATGTCTAATTTTAATAAAGTTAAAACTTTTATGAATACCTATGGGCAGGAGGTTAAAGATAAGCCAGAGTTTCCTAATTCTAAAATAGTCCAGTTAAGAATTGACTTAATTCAAGAGGAATTAAACGAGCTAAAAGAAGCAATAAATGACAAGGATATTGTTGAGGTTGCAGATGCCTTAACTGATATTCTATATGTTACTTATGGAGCTGGTCATTCATTTGGTGTTGATTTAGATAGCTGTTTCGATGAGGTTCAACGATCTAATATGAGTAAATTAGGTGAAGATGGAAAGCCAATTTATAATGAGCATGGCAAAGTAATGAAAGGTCCTAATTATTTTGCACCAAATTTAAAAAGAACTATTGGATTAGATTAAATCTAAAGCCTTATTTAAGGCAGTTTTCAAATCTTCTGGATCTTCAATACCTATTGATAACCTGACAAGAGAATCACTAATTCCTAAGTCTTCTCTAATATTTTTTTCAATTGAGGCATGAGTCATAATAGCTGGATGCTCTATCAAGCTTTCAACACCACCTAAACTTTCTGCCAATGTAAAAATATCTATGTTTTCTAAAAACTTAAGAGTGCCTTTTAAGTCTGAGTCTAACTCTACTGAGATAATCCCACCAAAACCTTTCATTTGCTTGCTTGCTATCTTGTGATTATTGTCTGATTCCAAACCAGGATATCTCACTTTTCTTATTTTTTTATGATTATTTAAAAACTCACTGATAATCATAGCATTCGAATTATGACGCTCCATCCTGACTGCAAGCGTTTTAATACTTCGAATGAGCATATAACAGTCAAAAGGTGAGGGTACGGATCCAACAGCATTTTGCAAATATTTAATTTTTTCTGATAAATGGGTATCATCCTTAATAATTACTGCACCACTTATTAAATCAGAATGACCTCCAAGATATTTAGTAGAAGAATGAACGACAACATCAGCGCCTAATTTTAATGGTTGCTGATTATATGGCGATGCAAAGGTATTATCACATACTATTTTTATATTTTCATTTGAAATTTCTGATTTTATTTTACTGATATCAACAATTTTAAGTAAAGGATTAGAGGGCGTTTCCAACCAAATCATTTTTGTGTTTTTTTGAATGAGACCAGGCCAATTATCTTCTTTATTAAAATCAGTATAAGTAACTTCAATATTTTGATTTACATTTTTCACCTTATCAAAAATCCTTCTAGTGCCGCCATAAACATCATCAGAACAAATGATATGAAATTCTTTTTCCATTGCATCTGTTAAGCAATTTATTGCTGCCATTCCTGATGAAAAAGCAAAAGCATCATTTCCTTCTTCTATTTCTGCTAATAATCTTTCTAATATTTCTCTGGTAGGATTATTAGTTCTCGCATATTCATACTTAAAATCACCAGGACTTTTTTGTTTAAATGTCGATGATAAGTGTATTGGAGGCATCACAGCTCCTGTTTCTTTATCTTCTTTATGTCCGCTATGAATTACTTTGGTATTGAATAATTTATTTTTTTTACTCATATCTATAGCCAGTCTGGTAAAGGCAAGTTATTATCATTTAAAAATTTCTTGTTAAACATTTTATCATAATATTTGTTAGCATCATCACAAAGAATAGTAACAATAGTATTGCCAGGTCCAAGTTCCTTAGCCATTTTAATAGCGCCCATTACGTTCACTCCAGAGCTAGTTCCAAGAAATAAACCTTCTGTTTTAATTAATTTATAGAGCATCTCTAAACATTCTTTATCATCAACAAAATATGACATATCTACAGAACAATTTTCTAGATTTTTTGTGATTCTTGCCTGACCTATTCCTTCTGTAAAAGAAGGCTCACCTTTTTTTTCTAACTTACCTTGTGTAAAATAATTATACATCGAGGATCCTTGTGAGTCTGTGCAAGCAATTTTTATATTTTTATCTTTTGATTTTAAGCCTATTCCAACACCAGTTAAAGTTCCACCTGTGCCAATTGAACAGGTAAAACCATTAATCTTTCCACTTGTTTGATTATATATTTCATTAGCTGTAGTTTTTTCATGAAACATATAATTTGCAGTATTTTCAAATTGTCCTGCCCAAAAAGTTTTTACACCCCTATCTTTTTCTATTTCTTTGGCCAGTCTCTCAGATACTCTTTGATAATTTCCAGGATCTGAAAAAGGTTTTGGGTCAACAAGATGCAGTTCTGCTCCCATGTTTCGTAATATATCTCTTTTTGATGGCACAGTAATGTTTGGCATGACTATTACGGTTTTATAGCCTCTCGCATTATTTACTAAAGTTAAACCTATACCTGTATTTCCAAAAGTTCCTTCAACACATATTCCATTAGGCTCTATTAAGTTATTTTTTTCAGCATCAAGAATAATTCCCAGTGCTGTTCTATCTTTAATGGATCCCCCAGGATTAAGAAACTCCGCTTTGCCATAAATCTCACATTGGGTGATTTCGGATGGATATTTGAGTTTTATAAGAGGGGTATTGCCAATTAAATCAACAATATTATTTGTTATCATTTATGTCTCTTACACCATATGGTTTAAAGCTAGTATCTGTATTTGTACTTATATTTTTTGCAGGGTTGCCAACCATTGTTGCATTTGCAGGTACATCTTTTAAAACGACTGTATTAGCCCCAATTCTTGCACATTCACCAACAGTAATAGGTCCTAATATTTGTGCACTTGAGCCAACAATTACATTATCTAATAGTGTAGGGTGCCTTTTACTATTACGTTGGTTATCAGAATTTTCTGAAGGCGATATACCTCCTAAAGTGACCCCGTGATAGAGTGTAACATCATTTCCTATTTCTGAACTTTCACCAATTACTACACCCATTCCATGATCAATAAACAAATTTTTACCAATTTTGGCACCTGGATGTATTTCTATTCCTGTTAGAAAACGACTAAATTGAGATATCATTCTTGCAATGAGGTAAAATTTAAAATTCCAAATTTTATGAGCTAAATGATGAAAAAAAACAGCCTTAACACCTGGATAAGTTAAAATAATACTTAGTTTATCTCTGGCGGCAGGGTCTCTTTTAATGATTGATTCTAAGTAAGTATTCATATTTATAAGTGCTAAGTAATGATTATTTTGGAATTTTCAATTAGTATGCATTCTGTGACCTATAAATTGTTTTATATGAATATTAATACTTTTAACTAATGGATAAATTTAGAGTTTATTATGAAGACACAGATGCATCTGGAAGAGTTTATCATGCAAATTATCTGAAATATTTAGAAAGAGGAAGATCAAATTTGATCTATCAATCGAAGTATAATCATCAAGAATTATTAAAAAAATTTAATATTTTATTTGTGGTTAAAAATTTAAACATCAATTATTTAAGACCAGCTTTTTTTGAAGATATTCTAGAAGTACAAACCTCTATAAATCAATTAAGTAGAGTTAAATTGAATTTTAATCAAAAAATATTTAGAAATACTGAATTACTCGTTGATGCTGAAGTAATTGTTATACCAGTTAATATAGAGGGTAAAATAATAAGATTAAATGAAGAGCTTTTTTCTTTTTTGAAAACAATTAGCTAATCATCTTTATTAATTTCAGTATCTTTGATTGATCGTCCCCAGCAAATTATTGCAAAATAAATAGATGTAACGACCCAAAGAATAAAAATAATAGTACTATCAATCATAAAAATTTTAGAAGAGGGAGTTGTTACAAGTTTTAGAGTTGTGGCAGACCAGATAATTGTAAAAAAAATTGTTAGGTTTCTTAGCTCTTTTACTCTTAAAGGATGTACAAATTTAATTGGTACAAATGTTAAGATTAAACAAATAATTATAACAGCAACATTTATGTATTCATTGGTGCCAAGGATAAAAAAATATAAAACAACTATGTTCCATACTGCAGGGAAACCTCTAAAATAATAATCATCAGTTTTCATTCGAAGATTTGCAAAAGTATACAAAGAAACCAAGAAAATTGCTGCAGGTAAAATAATTTCTAATATACCAGGGACCATTCCAAACCAATAAATCATTAAGCTTGGAATGATGACGTAATTTAAATAATCAATTACACTATCTAATATTGTTCCATCTATATTAGGAGTTTGCTCTGAAACATTAACTTTCCTTGCTAACGTGCCGTCCAGTCCATCAATTAATAGAGCCAAGCCTAGCCATAAAAATGCGCCTACGGCATCACTATTTAAAATGGCAATTATGGCCAAAAATCCTAACACTGCGCCAGATCCTGTAAATCCATGCACAGCCCAAGCCGCTATTTTGTTCTTATTAATTTTATTAAGGTTAAGAAACATTACAATTTTATAACATTAAATTTACTTATTGTTTCAATATTTTATATTTATTTGAAGAATCAAATGATATTTTAAAGTATGAATATTGTTACTGATGTTGTTTTGCCCATTGCTCTAGCATTTATTATGTTTTCTTTGGGTTTAGGTTTGTCAATTTCTGATTTTGCAAGAATATTTATAAAACCAAAGGAATTTTTTGTGGGCTTTGTTTCTCAACTAATAATATTGCCTATTGTTGCATTAATTCTAGTTTTTATATGGCCTTTATCTCCTGAAATAGCAATCGGCGTAATGATACTAGCAGCTGCTCCAGGTGGTGCTACTTCAAACATTTTAACTTCCTTTGCTAAAGGTGATGTAGCGCTTTCTATATCTCTTACAGCAGTCATTAGTATACTAAGTGTTATTACTATTCCCTTAATATTAGGAATTTCATTATCTTTACTAGGTACAAATCTTGCAAATGAGGGAATATCACTAATGGATATTGCCTTAAAAATGTTTTTAATTGTAACTGTTCCAGTGCTGATTGGTATGTTGCTGAAAAATATTCTTAGTGCTTTTGAAGGTATTGCAAAAAAAATATCTACCGTTTTGTTTTTTTTAGTTCTTCTAGGTGCAGTTTTAGCTGAAAGAGAAAATGTAATCACATATTTTGCTCAGGCAGGATTAATTACACTTATTTTAAATATCGTCATGATGTTAATTGCTTTTTATCTTAGCAAGTCCCTTATCTCTAACATTTCACAGCAAAGAGCCATAACACTTGAATGTGGATTGCAAAATGGCACACTAGCTATTGTTGTTGCAAATGTTTTCTTTGATGGAGGCGCATATTTAATTCCAGCAGCAACGTATAGTTTAATTATGTATGCTACAGCCCTTCCATATATTTATTATCTAAGAAGAAACTAATACTGGAAAAGTCTTAGAGTCTAAAGGAGCTCCATTTTTAAGTTTAATATTTGGGAATGGGGGAGACATTTCACCTTTTCTTTTTATGTAAGTAGCATCATCACCAGTAAACCTTATTGAAAATGCTCTACGCCTTTTTTTTGATTTATTTTCTGGCGCGCCGTGAACAGTAGAAAAATTAAAAACTACTGCATCACCTGGACTCACTTTCCAACTTTTAATTTTGAATTTTTTCCTATTATTTTCGATGTTAGGAATATTCTCAAATTCTCCATCTTTTTGCTCGTAACTATGACCAAAAAATTTTGTTGGTAAAAATTGCTTATTCCATTTATTTGAACCCAGAACAAATTCAGGAGATGAAGATTTATTAACTTCATCCAATGGAATCCAAAAACTACAATTATCTCTACCATTTACACAGTAATAAGATTGATCTTGATGCCAAGGTGTTCGTTTTTTTGAGCCTACTTCTTTAATGAGAACATGTTCATGAAATAAATTAACTTTATTTGATTGCATTAATACTTTTGCAATAAAAGCGATGTTTGAATTAAAAATAAAATTTTTGTATTCACTTATTCGACTCCAATTACAATAATCATCATAGAAAAGTTCCTTTTTATTGTTTTTTTCATAAACACATTTGTATTTACTTGGTTTATCAAAATTCTTTTTTAATCCTTTTTTAAGAACTGATATCCACTTATCGCTAATTATGTCTCTTAAAACTACAACACCGTTTTTATTGTAACTATTGATTATTGATTTATTAATCACTGAATTAATTTAACTTTTTATTTTATAACCTTTGGCAAAAGTATAACTTATAATTGAAACACAGGTAAATAAAAAAAATAACATTGTTATTAGACTTGTATAAATACTTACATCAGCAATTTCATAAAAACTCCATCTAAATCCACTTACTAAATATAACACAGGGTTTAAAAGTGAAACTTTTTGCCAAAATTCAGGTAACATATTGATGCTATAAAAGCTTCCACCAAGAAAAACCAAAGGCGTTATAATTAGAATAGGAATTAGTTGCAGTTTTTCAAAGTTATCTGCCCACATACCAATAATAAAACCAAATAATGCAAAAGTAACTGAGGTTAGTATTAAAAAAAACATCATTATAAATGGATGTTCTATATGAAGATCAACAAACAAACCTGCAGTACAAATAATGATAGTCCCAATGATAAGAGATTTTGTTGCAGCAGCTCCAACAAATCCTAGAATAATTTCAAAACTGGAAAGAGGGGCTGCTAGAATTTCATAAACTGTATTTGTAAATTTTGGGAAAAAGATACCAAAAGAAGCATTTGAAATAGATTGAGTTAAAATGGTAAGCATAATCATCCCAGGCACAATAAATGAGCCATAACTAATTCCTTCAATCTCTGTAATTCTAGAGCCAATTGCTGAACCAAAAACGACAAAATACAAGGAAGTGGATATAAATGGAGAGACTAAACTTTGAAAAAGAGTTCTTCTCATTCTATCCATTTCATGAAAGTAAATTGCTTTAAGACCGTGCAAATTCATTTTCTGACTCCTTTACTAAATTTAAAAATATTGACTCTAATGAGCTTTGTTCAGTGCTAATATCTTTTAATTGTAATCCTAAATTTTTAATTTCTGATAATAATGAGGTGATTCCAGTATTTTTACCTTTTGTATCGTAAGTGTAAGTTAAAATGTTTTTTTCATTATTAAGTTGTAATTTAAAATTTTCTAATGCATTTGGTATTAGTTTTATAGGTTCTGATAATTCAATCTTGAGAATCTTTTGACCAAGTTTTTGTATTAATTTTTTCTTTTCATCTACTAAAATTATTTTTCCATTATTAATGATGCCAACTCTATCTGCAATTTCTTCTGCTTCTTCAATGTAATGTGTTGTTAATATAATAGTCACATTTTTTTCTTTAAGTTTTTGAATTACTTTCCACATATCTTTGCGTAATTCAACATCTACCGAAGCAGTTGGTTCATCTAAAAATAACACTTTTGGTTCATGAGAAAGAGCTTTTGCAATTAGAACGCGCCTTTTCATTCCACCAGATAATTCCCTTAGTTTATTATTTTTTTTATCCCAAAGAGATAGTTCTTTTAGCAATTCTTCAATGTATTTATAATTTGGAGATTTTCCGTAAAGACCTCTAGAATAATTAACATTATTCCATACAGTCTCAAATGCCTCTAAATTTAATTCTTGAGGAACTATTCCAATAAGTGATCTTGCTTTACGATAATCTTTAATGATATCATGTTCATTGACTGATATATTACCATCATCAAAATTAAGAATACCGCAAACTGTATTAATTAATGTGGATTTACCAGCTCCATTAGGTCCCAATAAAGCAAAAATCTCACCCTCATTAATGTTTAGGCTGAGCTCATCCAATGCTTTGAATTTATTTTTGTAAATTTTAGTAATTTTATTAATTTTTAGAATTTCTCTCATTATTAATTTTAGTAATTAGCTCAGGAATATGTTTTTTGAAGTTAAAAAACCCTTTTTTTGAGTATTTCCATGCTTCTTTATCATATTCTCTGTGTAAATATACAAAATTAATCGAGGGGTTATTTTTAATTAATTTTTTTGTAATGGCTCTCCAGTTTCCTTTTGCAACATAAGGAATGCATACATTTTTTATGTTATTTTTTTTAATCCATTCTCTAAAATTTTGATGATAATTATCGAAGTGTATCTCGTATGCAATATGTTTATAAAATTCATTATCTTCAAAATTAGAAGTAATAATATTTTTTAAATGCTTTATTACATTTTCAGAAAAATCATGATCATTATATTCATCTATAGGCAGTCCTGAAAATATATATTTAAATTTAAAGTCATTATTTTGTATAAAATTAAGTTCATCTGAGGGAATTAAAATTGCTTCAGAAATTAAATGATTTTGATTAGGAAAATTGATTTCTTTTATTTTGTATTCTTTTTCCTCTATTTTACATGCTGCATTTTCATTAATAAATATTTTACTATTAATATTAATATTAGAGAATTTACTGATATTATCTTTTCTTGCCAAATAATGTTTACCTTTTGTTTGCAATCCTGCAACCCATCTCCATGAAAGTGTATTGGATGCTGGATCCCCATCAAGTAAATTTTCCATAAAAAAATTCGCACCCAGTTGCCAAGGTAAATTGAATGTAAAAATCCATATGCTTGCAAACCACATTCTTACATGGTTATGGAGATATCCATCTTCTTTTAAATTACTCACCCAATTATTGAAGAAATCAATTTTAGTTTCTCCATTGATTACGTTTTGATACTCTGTGTTAATATTATATTCTTGTAATAAAAAATTCTTTTCTGAGAGGTAATCATCATAGACTTCATCTCTATGTTCCAACCAACCTTTCCAATATGTTCGCCAAAAAATTTCTTGAATAAATTTTTCAACTTTCAAAAATGGATGAATTGCTAATACTTTTTTTATGATATCTTCTTCAGATATTAGACGATACCGAATGTAAGGAGATAGCAATGAGGTAGAATGTACTTTATTTTCAAAATCATAAGAGTAGTTTCTTTTAGAACTATAATAAGAACCGGTTTTAGGTAAATATTTTGATAGGAGCGCTTGCGCATCCTTCAAGTTAGATAGAAACATTAAAATTATTAGTCTTTTTTGTCTCTTTTAAAATAATCTAAATGTCTTATGCGAAGAACTACGATTGAAATTGCAATTATTAAGATTGCTACAGATTCGTAAATTAGTGTTACAGGCTCAATATCTTTTCGTTGAAGTATGATCAACCTTGCCAAAGCCGTCATTGCAATGAAAAGAGGATAGCTCATTCTAATAACTTTAGCTACCCAGTATTCTTTAATCATTCCTAGAACTTCGACATAAATAAATAAAAGAAGGATATCAGCGAGTGTTACTCTTTGATTTTCTACCATCATTAGTATTTCTTGACCAATAACTATTAGAGTACATACTAATAATATGGAGAGTACAATTTTTTCTAATATTTCAAAGTTGTTATTCATTTCTTAATAAATATCTGTTCTTATAGAATAAAATTAAAGCAATAAACTCATAAATCAACCAACCTATATGATACATGCCAGGAATTGATGCAAATTTAGCCAATATTCTATATCTAGGGATTTCATCCCAAACGATCAAAAATGCATCTAAACCCGTAAAAACCTTGTTATTTTTAATGATATGCAATCTTCTTATAAGATCTTTTTTTGATAGTTTAGTATCAAATAGGGCGTTTTTATCGCTAATAACGTCTACCCAATTAATAGTATTATTTATTTTTTTATAATGATTTATTTCCGTCCTGCAAATTTTGCAAGACTCGTTAAAATAACCATTTATTTTCATATAGTTAAGCTAGGTTATTTATAGAAAAATTCAACTTTACCAAATTGTCCAAAATCTGCTGAAATTTTTGAATTAGGGACAAGTTCATGAGCTTTAGTGCAAGTGCCAGTTGAGATGAATTGACCTTTTAGTAGTGTCTCACCTTTTTTAGCAATCTTATTTAATAGCCATAAAGCGGAATTAATAGGACTTCCCATAACAGAATTAGTATTACCTTCTCCGATAACTTTATTATCAAAAGAAATATTAACAGGATGATTCTCAAAATTAATTGTATTTATATCAAAAACTTCACTATTTCTTATCCAGTATTCCGAAGCGCCATTTGTTGCAATTAAATTTAGAGCGCCAATTTCTCTCAAATTTTTATTAAATCGAAAGTCTACAATTTCTAATGCACATACAAAACCATCAAATAAAGTATCTACATCTTTTAGAGCAAAAGGTGCTTCAGAAATATTTATATCATCTTTTATTCTTAGCGCTATTTCAGGTTCAATAAACGGTTTATTAAATTTCTTAGATGATAATTCCTCAATATCAATACTATAAAATCTAGAATAGAGGTTACCATAAAATGGCTCATCTATATCAAGTTGTTTTTGACCGTCGGTGCTTGTACAACCTACTTTTTTTCCAATAGAAATATTATCTTTTAATGAAAGATATAGAACTTTTAATTCATCTTGAATTGAGTAAGCGTCTTCAAAGGATGTCGGAATAAATTTTTTAGGCAATTCATTTATAGTTGATTTATTTAATCTATGTTCAAATAATAATTTAGCTGCCTCCTGATATTTTATATGTTTCATTAGAGTGAATATTTATTCATAGCATCATAATATTTAAGTGACTCATCGTAAATTTCTGAATATTTTTTTGGAATAACAAAAAATTCTTTCCTAAATTTATTAAAACTTGTTGATTGTTCTACTTTTTTATACCAAACTTTAGACCAAATACCATCAGTATCTCTTTTGCCTTTTGGCCAATTAAGCATTTTTTTTGAAAAATTTATATTTAATTTTTTACATAACTTTTTCATCGAAAGACTTGGATTAATCAGTATGTCATCGGCATTAATTACTAAAAATTTTGATTTATTTTTTTTAATTTTGGTAAATATTTCAAATTGTTTTTTAAATCCAATGTCATTTATATTTCGCAAAGTATTTTTTTGAATATATGAATTGATAACTTTAGATGGGTGTCTGATCAAAAAGCAATTATAACCTTTTTTAATCCAAGTAAGTTTAGTATTATTAACAATATGATGAGTCATATGCTTCTGATAATAAATTTTATTTTTAGGATTATTAGTAATTCTTTTTATGATTTCATGTTGAGTACATGGATAGTTCTTAATTATTTCATTTTTCATCGGATGATTTAATTGTGTTTTGAATAAATAATATGCATAAAATGGTTCATCATGTACAATTGTATCATTTCTATTTTCAAAAGACCGCATCAAAGCAGTGCTGAGATTTCTTGGTCCTGACCACATAAAAATGAGCATTATTTATCCATTAATTGCAAATAAAGTTCCCTTATTTTTTTTGTAATTAGATTGTTTTTTAAATTATAAATTTTGTTATTTATTTTTCTTACTGGAATAATATTAGCAAATGTACCTGTAACAAAAGCCTCATCTGCATTTAACACATCTTTGAGTTTGAAATTTTTTTCATAAACTTTAATTTTATTTTTTTTACATATATCAATCACTTTTTGCCTTGTAATACCTTTAACACAATATTTACCGTTAGAAGTATAAACACTATTGTTTTTAACGTAGAAAAAGTGGGTACTGTTATTCGTTGCTATATTTCCGTTAATGTCAAACATCAGAGCTTCATCAGCTTTTTTCTTTTTAGCTTCAATACATGCAATAATACAATTTAATTTACTAAGTGAATTAATACGAGGATCTTGAACATTGTGCGGACCTCTAATAGTTTTAACAGTTTTTAAAATAAGACCTTTTTTATATATTGATTCTTGAGGTTGTTTGTATTCGGGTATTACTACAACAGTTGGTTTGGAAATGGTGAAGGCAGGATCTTGATAGGGTGTGCTTTTTATACCCCTGGAAACGATAAGTCTAATATGTACATCAGTTTTCATTTTATTAATTTTAATTGTCTCAGTTAAAATTTTAGTTAATTGTTTTTTTGTTAAATGTATTTTTAGGTCAATCTTTTTTGCGTCTTCAAATAATCTATTTAAATGATCTCTTAAAAATAAAAATTTATTGTTATGAAATCTTATACCTGACCAAACTCCATCTCCTAGTAAGAAGCCCGAGTCAAAAACAGATACTTTAGCTTTTTCTCTGAGATAAAATTTATTATTAATAAATATTTTAATATTACGATTTCTTTTATCTTTTATATAGTCATGACTAGAAGGCATGGAGTGGTTATAAAAAAATAAAGGGTAGAAATCTACCCTTTATTTCAAGAACGAGATATTACTATACAAGGAGTTTATGCCACGCTCTTAACCTTTTCTTGAGCTTTGTTTATAGCTTGATCAATATCGCTAATGATATCATCTATGTGCTCTATACCTACGGATAATCTAATGTATCCTGGAGTTACACCTGCTCTTAATTGATCCTCGGTACTTAATTGTGAATGAGTTGTTGAAGCAGGATGTATAGCTAGTGTCCTAGCATCACCAATATTGGCTACGTGATAGATGAGTTCCAAACTATCAATAAACGCTTTTCCAGCCTCAATACCACCGTCAAGTTCAAAACCAACTAGAGGACCTGTTCCATTCTCCAAATATTTCTCAGCTCTTTCTTTGTTTACTCCTAGCTGATATTTTGGATGAATAACACGGTTTACGTTTTTTTTGCTTGTCAAGAAGTCTGCAACTTTTTCAGCATTATCTTGATGTTTTTGAAAACGTAGTGGTAATGTTTCTAAGCCTTGAATAAAATTAAAGGCATTAGTAGGGGAGAGAGCTGCTCCTAAATCTCTTAATAATACAAACCTTGCTCGAACAGCATAAGTAATGTTCGCTCCTAATACTTCAGGAACAACTTTACCCAAAACCCATCCCCAATAGTTCGGATCAGGTTGGTTGTATAAAGGGTGACGTTCAGGAAATTGAGTCCAATCAAAATTTCCTCCATCAACAATCACTCCTCCAATTGAAGTGCCATGTCCACCAATCCACTTTGTTAATGAATGTACAACAATTGCAGCTCCGTGTTTAAGTGGTTTACAGGTTATTGGTGCTGCTGTGTTATCAACTATAAGTGGTATGCCAATTTTTTGACCTAATGTAGCAACTTCTTCAATTGGAAAAACATTTAATTTTGGATTAGGCAGAGTTTCTGCATAAAACGCTCTTGTTTTATCATCAGCTAATTTAACAAATGAATTAGGATCTTTAGGATCAGCAAATCTGACCTCAATTCCTAATTGTTTAAAAGTATTAGCAAATTGATTCCATGTTCCTCCATATAAATCAGTCGAAGAAACAATGTTATCTCCTGCCTGACATAAATTTTGAATTGCAAATGCTGAGGCGGCTTGACCTGATGAAACAGCTAGAGCGGCAAGCCCTCCTTCAAGTTGGGCAATTCTCTCCTCTAAAACTGCTGTTGTAGGGTTCATTATCCTCGTATAAATATTTCCTAATTCTTTTAACGAAAACAAATTACTTGCGTGTTCCTGACTATTAAATTGATAACTGGTAGTCTGATAAATTGGAACAGCTACTGAATTTGTTGTTTCATCTTTTCTGTAATTTCCACCATGCAAAGCAATAGTCTCAGGGTGTAGTGATTTTGTAGTCATACTAAGTCCTTTCTCTTTAGTACATATTTGTTGAAACGGTGTACAATCTGAAAATCAAATACCGTTGGATCATTTATAGAAAATAATTCTAAAAAATATATAAAAAAATATATATTTTTCTAAAAATTTTCTTTATATTGATAAATTTAGAAAAATATTCTATGGAATATGAATTAAAAAGAATGGATGAAATAGATAAAAAAATATTAGAGGAGTTACAAAAAAATGCATCAATTCCTCTTTCAGAACTTTCTAAAAAAGTTGGATTGTCCAACACACCTTGTTGGAATAGAATAAAAAAATTGGAGGAAGAAAAAGTTATTTTATCAAGAACAGTGGTTTTGGATAATAAAAAAATAAATCTTCCCATTACAGTTTTTTTATCAATCTCAATTCATGATCATACAGAAAAATGGTTAAGTAATTTTGAGAGAGTTGTAAAAAAATATGATGAAATTACAGAAGTTCATCGATTAACGGGAACTAACAGTGACTATCAAATTACTATTCTCTCACCATCCATTGATGAATATGATAATTTTCAGCAAAAGCTTATTAAAGAAATTGAATGCACTTATATGTCCTCTCATATCTCTTTACAAATCATAAAAAAAAATCACAAATTGTCACTTGATTATCTAAATTAACTAATTGTTAAATACCTAATACAATATACATAGAGGGAATGCTTAATAAAAATTTAATTATTCTATCTATAGGTCAGGTATTTTCTTTTACATCTCCTACAGTTACAGTTTTGTTAAGTGGAATAATTGGATCGCAACTCATCAATATTAAGTATTTAGCAACTTTACCAACTGCTCTAATGATCGTTGGAACAGCTTTGGGAGCGCCAATAGCATCCAAAATAATGGAAATAAAAGGTCGAAAGTTTGGTTTTATTTTATCTGCATTAATCAATAGTACTGCATCTTTGATTTGTGCATATTCTATTAGTATTTTAAATTTCTATCTTTACTGCGTTGCAAATTTGTTCATTGGAATGTCTGTCTCTTTCATTCTACAATACCGATTTGCTGCTACAGAATTGGTTCAAAAGGAAAATATTCCTAAAGCTATTTCATTAATCTTACTTCTGGGTATTGTTGCAGCTCTTTTAGGTTCTAATATAGTTTCAGTAACAAAAGACTTATTTAATACTGAGTTTACAGGTTCGTATATATCTTTATCAATTTTAACAATAATACCTTTGTTTTTTTTTCTTTTTTATGATCATGACTCACGAGTAATAACAAATAAAAATAGTTATAAATCTATTTTAAATTTAATTTTAAATAAAAATATACAGCTTTCAATATTTAGCGCTTCAGTTGGTTATATTACTATGAGTACATTAATGACAGCAACTCCAATATCTATGAATATTATGCATGGCTACAGTATTTTTTCTACTGGCATTGTAATACAACTGCATGTTGTTGGTATGTTTTTACCATCCCTCATAACTGGTACTTTGATTGCTTCATATGGACATAGAAAAATTATTTTTATAGGAATTATTATTTTAATTTTATGTATTGCTACAAATTTTTTCTTTGAAACTTATTATGGTTTTTTAATTGGTTTAATATTATTGGGCATAGGTTGGAATTTTTTATTTGTTTCAGGGACTAGTCTTCTGGTTGTGTCATATGAAGAAGATAATAAATTTTTATCACAGGGTTTTAATGATTTTGTAGTTTTTACTAGTCAGGCAATTGGTTCATTATCAGCAGGTTTTTTACTATATTTAACGAATTGGAAAACACTAAATTTAATATGTTTACCAATGATAGCTTTTCTTTTAATTTTTTTAGTAAATAATAAACCTAAAAAGATTATTAACTAAATTATTATTAATATATAAAAAGAATTTAGAATGAATAAATCAAAAGTTGGTTTTATAGGTGCTGGCTATATGGGTTATGGCATGGCTAAAAATTTATTAAAAGAAAATGATGTATATATAATTGCTCATCAAAATAGAGATCCAATAGATAGACTGGTTAAAGAAGGTGCAATTGAAGTTAATTCATATAATGATTTAATAAATCATAATCTTGATTGCTTAATGTTGTGTGTTACAAACACACCCATTGCCCTAAATATTGCAGAACTAATTACTCCATTAATTAAAAGAGAATTGCTTATTATCGATCTTACTACGCACGATAAAAATGGAACTTCTAAAATGAAATCTATTTTTAATAATAAAAATATAAAATACACAGTAAATCCGGTAATGGGAGGGCCCGTACAGAGTGAAGAAGGGATTTTAGGTGGGATATGGGGAGGTGACTCTGATGATTTTGAAGAGTCAAAAAAATACTTATCGAGTTTTTGTAAGAATATTTTTAATTTTGGTTCTGTTGAAAAAGCAGCACAAGCAAAATTATTATCTAATTTTTTATCTTTATTAACTACAACAACAGTAATTGAATTTTTTAGATCAGCAAAACAACTAGATATTGATATTAATCTTTTATGCGAGGTAGCTAAATTGGGCTCTGGTAATTCAGGTGCATTAGGAAGAATTGCAGATAAGGCACTCCAGGGTGATTATAAAGGATATGTGTTTTCAGTTAACAATACACTCAAAGATTTAACATATATTAATGATCTTCTAAAAGACTCAAGTAATGCTGAGCAACTCTCAAGAATTGCAATGAACTTCTATGATTCTGCTAAAGATAAAGGATTTGGAGATCATCTTGTGAGTGAGCTCATTGAAAAGGAATATTAATATTATATGAGTCAATTAATTCTAACAGAAATTAAGGATAGTATTTTTTATATCACTCTGAACAATCCTTCATCACAAAATACTCTAAGTTTAGACATCATTAATACTTTAAATAAAATTATTTTAGACTCTGCTAAGAATAATGAAGCCAAAGTTATAATTATTAGATCAGTTGGTAAAATCTTTTCTGCAGGTCATAATTTAAAGGAAATTAGTTTGCATAGAAAAGACTCTGATAAAGGATTAAAATTTTTTACAACATTAATAAGCAGTTGTTCAAACTTAATGTTAAATATTTTAAATAATCCTAAACCTGTCATAGCTGAAGTAAATGGCGTTGCTACTGCTGCTGGTTGTCAACTAATTGCTTCTTGTGATTTAGCATATGCAAGTGATAAAGCACTTTTTGCTACACCAGGAGTAAACATAGGGTTATTTTGTTCAACACCCATGGTTGCTTTATCAAGGGTTGCAAAAAATAAACATTCAATGGAAATGCTTTTAACTGGAGATATGATTGATGCAAAAAAAGCTAAACAAATTTCTCTTATTAACAATTATTTTGATGAGAATTCTCTATCTAAGGAAGTTAATTTAATTGCTACAAAAATAACAAGCAAATCTTCTCTAACTCTAAAAATTGGAAAAAAAGCTTTTTATGCTCAATCTCAAATGAATATTGAAGATGCCTATAAATATTCTTCAGAAATTATGATTAAGAATATGATGGAATATGATGCAGAAGAAGGAATAAATGCATTTATTGATAAACGTAAACCAAAATGGAAATAAAAAAATATAAGTCTTACTTTAATTAATCATATTTAATAACTGAAATATATAGATTATTATTTAATAAATATATTTCTTTTAGCATGTATCATTTTACTTTTTTTATACTATATCAACAGGATTAATAGAGAGAGGTTGTAAGTGAAAAAGTTTATCCTTTTTGTTGTTATTATAGCTGTTGCTGGAGGTGGATATTATTTTTATAATTTCAGCAATACTCAGATTTCAACTACATCATACGAATATATTAAAGTAGAAAAGGGAAATATTAAAAAGACAGTATCTGCTACTGGTAAAATTATCCCAACTTCCACATTAACTTTGTCTTCAGAAATTTCTGGAAAAATTGTTGAAATAAATAAAGATTTTAATGAGAAAATTAAAATAGGCGAAGTCCTAGCAACGTTTGATCAAAACCCTTTCATTTTGAATGTTGAAGAAACTGAAACTTCAGTAAGTATATCTAAGTCAAAATTAAAACAAAAAATAGGTAGTTTAGAAAAAGCAAAATCAGAATTAAATAATTCTATTTCAAATAGAAATGGAGCTGTATCGAAACTAAATGACTCATCTCTTAATATTAATAAACTAAAAGAAAACTTAGACGATAAAACAAAGTTATACGAAAAAAAATTTATATCTAAAAAAGAGCTTGAGGATGCTAAGTTTGAATATGAGAGTGCAGTTTTTCAATACAGTACTTTGGAATCTGAAATTTTATCTCTTAATGCCATTATTGACTCAAGAGAAGCTCAAATCAAAATTATTAATGCAGAAATTGAAGAAGTTGAAAAATTAATTCAACAAACTGAAT